>Ga0208597_1000476_pt1 | contig 15673 bp, 8 predicted proteins | sample LakMenEpi05May12_FD_150673 | JGI IMG/M metagenome (GOLD analysis project Ga0208597, IMG submission 150673) | Freshwater microbial communities from Lake Mendota, WI - 05MAY2012 deep hole epilimnion (SPAdes) | ecosystem: Environmental > Aquatic > Freshwater > Lake > Epilimnion/Euphotic zone ...
CAACCACCCAAATCCAAAGAAGTCAGCGAAGATAGGCCCGAGAGCACTGTGATGTCCGTAAGAGATTCGCAACCACTCAAATCCAAAGAAGTCAGTGAAGTGAGGCCCGAGAGCACTGTGATGTCCGTAAGAGATCTGCAACCACTCAAATCCAAAGAAGTCAGCGAAGTGAGACCCGAGAGCGCTGTGATGTCCGTGAGAGTTTCGCAATTACCCAAATTCAGTGTAGTCAGTGAAGTGAGGCATGAGAGTGCTGTGATGTCCGTAAGAGATCCGCACTCGCTCAAATTCAAGAACGTCAGTGATTTCATCTGAGATATGTCATCACAATTTATCGAGCCTTTTACGCTTAGCGCTTTTATTTGATTACTTAAAGAATTTATTTTGGAATTTCTTTCGCTGTGTTTTTTATCCCAATATTCTTCGCCGGTGTCTACGTATGGGCTATCGGCCTCTTCCAAGTCAAAATCTTCTATTTTCGCAGCAATCCACTGATCGTTAATTCCGAAATTATGACAATAATTATTTTCTTCAATGTATAAACCCCAATGATCACAGTAATCTAAGTCTGTTCCCTCAATCCATTCTTCTGAATACGTATCAGAAAAATTCAACTGAAACGACATATCGAAAATTTTTACTTGGTAAGATTCCTTGCGAGCCAATGACTGGTTGGCTTTGACATCACGCTCAAGACCAAGTGATTCAAGGAAATTCTTAATTTCATCGTGACCCTCTTCGGACATAACAGTCCAATCCACATCCACTCCTAAGTATTTCTTTTCTTCCATCATATATAAATTAAGCGAGAGACAGGGTGGTTCCAGGCATGAGTAATGAGCTGAGTTCTTCCCACTCCTCTTTGCCAGCGGACCAGCGTTTCATCATTGCGCGCAGCTGCACGGCATCGCTGTCATTATGTGGCACACCACCCTGAAGGAGTGCGCGACAAGCGAGCAGCATGGACATGGATTGATTCTCGCCCGCTGCGGCCAGTCCCATGACGGTTTCCCAATCTTCTTTTTGCGCCGATTGGTCCAAGGATTGGCGCAAGGCCGTCTCGAGCATGCTTCGGCCCGTGAGCGCCAGTTGGGTCAAAGTCGCCGCTTCTTCCGGTTGGCAGAGATCCTCTAATGCCGCAGCACGGCGCACGTCTTGCACGTTGCGCAAGACAGGCGCGGACCGACGCAGCGCAAGCGCAGCGGCATGACGATAGTGATCTGCCAGCAGCAGATCCAGCGCTTCTCTCACCCGCGCGCGCGCCAGCAAATGACTGATCCCATACTCGAATCCATAGGAACGCAAGGAGGCACCGACAGCCTGCTCATCCTGCCAACGCGTCACGGTCTCGGCGAGTCGTCCATGAGCTTTTTCCTGCTCCCGGTCTTCATCGAGATATTCCAGCCAAACCGCCTTGCGGAGGTAGTCGTGGAAGAAGCTGAGCTGTCCCTCGCGACTGACAAGAGAATCCTCCAAGGCCAGAAATACCGGTGCCCAGTAGTGGCGGGGCAAGGGCTCACGCGCGGGATGCGCTGCGGTGGAGAGCAGTTCGAGAATTTCACTCTCCGTCAAGCCGCGGCACGCCAGTCCCATAAGTCCCATGGCATCATGGACCATGCCAGGATGCTCCACTGGTGTGAAATCACGCTCGAGGTTCTTGAGCATGTGCACGAACAATTTTTCCGGATTCTCACAAGCCAACATGGCGTCGAGGTGGTGACCCAAATCTTCGTGGCGCGCGCGCAATCGCAGCTCATCCAATACGGTGCGAAGGAATAATGGATTCGCCGTTTGTGGAGCGGCGAGAATCCGCTCTTGCAGGGCTGGCTCCAGCGCGCGTGAGAAGCGTTGCAGGTAAAGCTTCATGATCTCGCGTTTTTCTCCAGGCTGCAGAGGCTGCACCGTGATGCACCAGTCATCGGCCGTCCAACCCCGACCTTGCACCGCGCGCCAAGCATCGCCGGGCAAGGTGCTGAAAACCACTCGGATGTTCTCGGGCCAGTCTTGCGGCCACCAATCGAGCTGCCGATCCAGCGGACTTGTTAGCTGATTCACTGCATCCAACAGAATGATGCCGCCACCTTGTTGCGACAGGCGCTCGAGCCAAGAAGGCACGGAGTTGATCAAAGTCGAGCGATCATGCGGAATTTCCATCGTGCGCGGCAATACGCCCCGCCGCCGGAGTTCTCCTGCCAATCGGGTCAGGATCGACTCCGCGCTGGCGCTCTGTGGGGTGGATCCCACGAAGTGATACAACACCACCTTTTCCTGATGACGATTCAGCCAGGAGGCTAAGAGCGCGCTCTTACCGCCGCCCGATTCGCCAAGCACCACGCGGCCAATCGGCCCCTCGCCCTCGGCGTGTTGGTCCAGAGCATCATACATCCCCTCTCGTTCAACATACGCACGGGTGCGGCTATCGCAGAACACCCGGTGATCCATGGTCTCCTGCTCCAGTGCATCGGGAACCTCACTCGCGGGAAACGTCGCGTCAATCTGAGCCCAGAGTGCCTCCTTGACCAGATCGGCGAGTTCTTCCGGTGTCTCATACGAACGCGGAGGGTGCTTGAGAGTTGCATCGATCACTCGCTGCTTCAGCGACTCCTGCCTCGCGATGGCCAGAGCCTGATCCTTCTCCGTATCATTGGTGTAATCCTCGGGTTTCAAATCAGGATACGCTGCCTGAATCGATGGCCAGTGTCTCTGCGCATAGCCGTCATTCCGGAAAAAGAAAAAGGCCCGGTCAAGCATCTTCGGATTGTTCAGCACGCCGTGAAGAATTTCTAGTTCGGTCACGCTCCGCCCTTCCACATGCTCTCTGACCCATGAAAATTCTGGATCATCCAATACATCTGCGGGGTAAAAATCTCGCTCTGGCACCCAGCCATAGCGCTCACCGAGCAGACCGATGAAAAACACCGGCTCACTGGGTCGGCAGCGATCGATCTCTTGCAAGCAGATTTTCAGTGTGGCTCCGCTCTTGCTTTGCTCTTCCGTAATTCCCCAACGCAAATCGACTTCCAGCAATTCCACAAAGCGCGCGCGACAACGACGTCGCAATTCAGGAAACACACGCTTCACGAGTTCATCCCGCTCTCCCATGAAGTCGCGGAAGGTGGAACTGATGAAGACACGGACAAGACGGGATGGAGTAGTCATAGTATTAAGGGGATATCAGGGTTACGGATCCAAGTTTCATAACGCCATGAACCGTAATTTTCTAGGATTTTTCTGGCGGCTTTGGGAATTCTGGTTCTCAGAACGCCCAAGCTTTTTCTTTTAGCGAGCAATAAAGCTCCATTCGGAGTCATTGCCATCTTACTGTCGCCGGAATTCCTTCTGAATGCTACATCGCCAACAAAGGCAGCCAAGGCCTCACAGGCCGTATCAGTGAGTTCACACTCATCGAAATTAAGTTCTCCACCAAAGAGTGTTTTTACTAACGCTTCAATCGCATCGCTGCTCGCTTTGCATTGACGTCTCCTGTCGCCAATCACAAGTGAACCTTTCAGACGTGACAGATATCCTGCTGCCTCGACGTCAAGATACTTCAGTTCTACTAGGTGCAAATCACCACTTTTCTGCGCGAGATATTTGGCAGCCACGGTCGATAGTTTCGCACAATGTAGACGTAAATTTCCTCGAAATATTGCCAACTCTTGAGCTTGAGAATCTGATAGCGCGCGCCCATGCAAATCCATCGAACACGTCCCTTGATGATCAGCTAACGCCCTGATCGCGGCAGCGGTGATTGTTGTCAGAGAAGAGAACACAAGAGCCCCACTATGATTTGCAAGCAGAGAAGCATGGTGCTCACTTAACTCGCTCACCCAAAGTTCGAGTTCTCCACGATGCCGGGAAAAAGCTTCAGCGGCGACATCTGTGAGAGTTGAGAAACCCGATAATGCAAGCGATCCTATGTGATCAGCCAAAGCCAAGGCAACAGCGTCTGGCATCTGCTTGAGATCCAGAACAAAGGAACCCGAACACTTGGCTAAAAACTTTGCGATTTCATGCGACAAATTTTCCAAACTCAACAAACAGACCGTTCGAGGCATTAGATTGGGAATGTTTGGGAAAAAATATTCTTCCAATAAAGCAATTGTCTCGTTCTCAACGTCAATTTGAATCACGCGACCGCGATGGATTGATGCATCCACCTCAATATTCGCAGGCATGAAGGCCACAGCGAGTAGCATGATGGTTTTGTCGTTTTTCTTGAAGCGCTTTAGCACCTTTCCCGGTTTCAGGTCACCCTCAGTCGTGATGCATGCACCTGCTAAAAGAGCTTCGTAGAGCCATGGATCACCGAAACCAGCAATCATATCAGCGGCCAAGGTGAAATCTCCATGATCAACTAGCGCACTGAGACGATCCAGCTTCGTTTCTAATTCCTTGCGAGAAAGTCCTGCGGATTGCGCCGTGTGGTCCAACCTCTGCTCGACTTGCTGCTTTCGCAGCATCTTATCAGCTTTAACCTGCAACTTTTTCTCGATATGTTTTGCCTCCCAAAAAGCCCGATTCTCACGATACAAATTCGCAGCCTCGGGACTCATGCACTTGGCAGGATAACCATTGGAGTCGATGATGCTGCCGACATGATCTGCCGTCAAATAGCCATAGTAATGCAGAACTGACTGATAGTCTTCTCCCTCGAAGTCGGGTTTCCAGCAGTAGGCTAGCGCTACAGCTTCATTGGGTGGTGGCAAAGATATATTGTCGTCCTTGAACTGTTTGGGGGGCTTCATTTCTCCCAGTGATTTGATACTGGCGGCTTCCTTTGCCTGGGCTTCCTGAACTTCGCTTTCCATCAACCAAAGCCATGCATCTGCTTTTTCTCTGAGTAGCTTTTCCGCTTCTGGACTGATGCAGACTTGTTGGGATACCTTGCATTTATGATCGTCATCCAGCTTCTGCACGAACCAGTTGCATACTTTCTTCGGCAACCACCAACTCACCCATTCTGGCTCGGCGCGCTCTGACTTATTCCCCTTCAATGGTTTGGCGGGCAGTTGCAAAGGCACGATGAGGCCACGATTCCATTCTTCGGGCTTGGTGAATACACATTCCTTGTTTTTTTTGATTCTCAGTGCCGATAGTTTTTTCTTCAGCATCGGCTCGGCTTCCACATGCTTGCCATTGAATTCGGCAAATAGATCTAAAGCTCCAGGAGAAATTTCCTTCCATCTCCGCAGAAATAAAGTTTCATGATTAGTCAGCACGCGTGCCAAAGCTATGTGTCCCGGCCAATCATGGAATTCCTCCAGTCCGTCCAAATTGAGCCCACCAGTGCGCTTGGCTAGCTCCGCTGCAACGTCATCCTCGATTCGGGAGATATTACGAAGCATGAGAGATCCTTGAAATGAAACCATCGCCTTAGCGAACGGCAGATCTATCGATGTTACACCTAGTTTGATCTGAGCACCTTGATAGTTTGACAATTCCATGGCGACCTCGATCGAGGGATCTAGTGATTCCAGATTTAAACAGTTGCCGGAGAATGGTGTCGGCTCAACTTTTGCAAGGAAGCCAGCAGCAGTTTTGGATAACGTCGTGATCCCACTCAGAGAAAGACTACCTTTGTATTTTGAAAGCGCTTCAGCGGCGGATTCTTCGATCGATGTGTATCGAGCTAAACCCTTCGATTCATCATCTTTTAAAAACTTCTGGGCTATTTCCCGAGTCAGAAGACGCGCGCTTTTCATTTTCCAATGATTTTCAAGACTGAGTGAAGTTTCCCTAGGTTATTCACCATTACTTTTTCTCTTTGCATCAGCTTTTGAGGGCTTTGACACTTTGTTGAGTTTTGAAGTTGTTGCTTTTGCAGTCTTTGGCGGGGTTTTTAATTTAGACTTTTGCTTCAATGACGGAACATCAAGCCCAAAAGTCACGCATAAAAGAGATTCAGCCTCGCGCGTGAGAAGTTTTCTAAAAGGTTTGATTCTGTAACCCGCGCTCTCTGTCAATTTAGGCCTCATCTCAGAATTAACAAAGTCTCTCGCGGCCTGCTGACTGGCGAAATGAGCTTTTTTTACTTGGCTATTCAATCGTTTTGCCATGCGCGGCCCCCAGAAAGCTGTTACGATGAAACGATTTCCGTTCACATCCGGATGAACCGTCCATAGGTAAATTTTATCTTGATTCTCTTCGGGTCTAAAACAGTGGAGCGAACAAACAACCAGGTCATTTAGTGTCGTTGATTTAGGTAAAGCATTTTGGACAAATTGAGCCAATCTTTCCAATTCATTTTCTCTAAACATTTGTTGCCTCCGCAAGAAAAGGGGCAAATCCGCTGGTTTCATTTCTCCACAATTCACAATGAAAAGCTCCCCCGTTTTATTTCCACTTCGGATGTCATTGAGAAATGAATCCCACTCCGCTTCGACCCATTGCGATTCAATATTTTCTTTGCATGAACCTACCAGAATCAGGATTTTGGATTCATCGAGAGCTTTTTCAATGGTTCTGGAAAACTGTCCGCCACCATATTCAGCCAAAGACTCCTCGCTGTAGAAAACACTAATTCTTCTTTCCCGGAGAAGTTTGTAAACTTTTTCGGCAACCAGTGCCTCCGGCGTAAGCTCTTTGGTAGCCGTGGATTTCTTGAAGGAAATGAAGACATCGTATTTCATAAATCAGAGTTTTTCGAAAAGGAGTTTGGCTAGCTTCTTGTTCTTTAGCAAGTTTTTCGCAGCTGCGGAATCATGCCGACGGAGATCCATCATCAAGCTAGCTCGGAGGTCGTTCGGAATGCTTTCCTGCAAAAGAAACTCGACGAAGTTGTTGGAGTGATCGGCCTGTTCGTAATAATTTTCAGCCGTCACATAGAGGAACAATCGTGTGCAGATTGCCGAAATGCGATCTACCCTCTTGCCACCGTTTTTGCCTTTTGCTAATTCGCCGAACCGTTTCTGCCAGTCTTTGGGGGACTTGGCGTTAAGAATGTCCTCTGGGTGGAGCAGCTCGGCAAGTTCATCATTAATGAAAGTAACAAACGCCGCCACCGTTGTTTCGTCCAGACAAGCGGCAGCCAAGGTCGCAACCAAAGCAACCTCTGCTTTGAGATTTTTGATTCCTTGGATCTGCTCGAAAAAATGAACCAGCGTACGCGGAGTAGTTCTCTTACCTGTGACTGTTTCCGGGTAGTTCAAAACAAAAGCGATGCCGCGAGGGTCCACGCCTGCCTTAGTAGCCCACTTGGCCCATGCCTTGGCATCAAAAGTCAGTGTGAAGTGAAGCATGCGCGTGAGCATGGCGTCATCCATAGGAGTCACCGAATAATCGCCGCCCTCGGGATTCGCGGTGGCAACGATCTGCCACTGCTCGGGTAGTTGCCAAGAAAACATCTCGAAGTTTTGGAGAAGCTGCATGATGCCGCGCAGGATTCGATCGTCGGCGCGATTGATGTCGTCTAACAGAAGAATTCCAGGCCCCTTGGCGGTTGGAACCCATTCGGGTGGCGCGAAGACTGTGTATTCATCGCCACTGTTTGACTCACCTGGCGTGCGGTCGTGGATCGTGGGAATGCCATGGAGGTCGCCCATTTCCTCAAACTGAGCCGGTGCACAATAGGCAAAATGCCATCCGCGACTGGTGGCGAAATCTTTAACGATTTCGGTTTTACCAAGACCGTGCGTGCCCCAGATGCAAACCGGGGTGCCACGGCGACCATGGCTTGCGACCTCGTCGTTTCGTTGGAAAATGTGGGTTAAAACTTGATTTAAGCTAACTGCATCGAGTTTAGGACCTTGAGTTGGAGTGTGTTGCATGATGATTGTTTTTTGGGTTGAGTTCAGTAGGCATTCAGGGGTTCCGAGTCCAAATCGTATCTGACCACGAGCCAGCAGCTTCAAAAATCTTTCGAATGGCAGACTTCATTTTGGAACGATATACAATCATTCGACTTCGCTTGACGAGGTGTGTGGCGGCTTCTTTGGATAACTCAATGTCTTCATCAAAAGACAAATATCCCAGGTAATTTCCCAGAGCTTCGGCGGCACCATCAGTGAGAGTCACTGAGGCGTATTTGATGAGTAAGCTGCTCTGGGCGCTTCGCTGGCCGAGAGCAAGGCCAACCGCATCTGAAATCTGCTTGACGTTAATCTCAAGGCGCCCTTGATAGGATGCTAATGCAAGCAACGCGTCGTCATTCCAATCTTTCACTAGGAACTGGAGATCCCCTCTGCATTCAGCCAGGACTGCAGCGCAATCAGGCTGAAGACGCTTTAATTCTAAAGCGAGACCATCCGGCGAACTATTCACCATTTTCTTGCACAGCCTTACTCCAGCTACACCATCGGGAAATTCCTTGATGCTTTCTAGTGCGAGGTTATGCTTCAACTCAGACAAAGCCAATGCTGCATCTGCGTCGACTCTTTTCAATTCTCGAATGACGATTGGTCCATTGTGCCGTGCCAAGTGGCGTGCGGAGTCAACGGAAAGATCAAAGCCTTTACCTGAAGAAAAATATTCATATTTCCCGAAAGAGAGCTCTCCAGAGTGAGTTTGCAGTGCCGCTGCCGCTTCAGGGGATATCGTTTCTAATCCTGTTAACTCTAGGGTTCCTCGTGTTGCTGCTAATGCTTTAGCGATGGGTGCTTTCAAATCCTTGATGCCTAACGCCAAACCGCCCATATGTCTGCTAAGCTCCATGGCTTCAGTTTCTGAGACCGAAGAAACGCCCTCTAGGTTCAACTTACCTTTGATTTGCGCCAACGCATTGGCGACGTCAGCATCGATCTGCTTCAGTCCGTCGAGCGTGAGATCTCCCTCCAACTTGGATAGGATCATAGCCTCTTTGTGGCGAATTGTATTAATATCGGATAGATACAAATTTTTCTCATTTTTGACTAAAAATTCAGCTGTCAGTTCATGCAGTTTCTTAAGAGAAAACATGGACTCTACACTAGCTTTCAGATTAGGAAAATGGGGTGCAATCATTTCAGCCACCACATCGATGTTATCGCCCGTTACTTTTATATGAATGGGCGTATCCGTACTGATCGACAAGTCCACCTTCGCTCCTTTTGGCATATATGCCATGGTTAAAGCCATGATGAGTTTCGCCTCACTCTTAAAACGCTTTAGCACTTTGCCGGGCTTTAAATCACCTTCCGCTGTCACGACTGCTCCAGCCAAAAGAGCCTCGTAGAGCCAAGCATCGCCAAAGCTTGCGATCATATCAGCCGCCAATTTTAAATTTTCTTGTTCTACCAATTCGCCTATTCGATTCAGCTTGGCATCCAATTCCTTGCGGGAAAGCCCAGCGCTTGCTGCAGCCTTATCAAAATTTTCCTTCGCTGTTTTTTTCCGGGTTACTGCTGCGGCTTTGGCTTTTGCCATTTCCTCGGCATGCTTTCCTTCCCAAAATGCGCGATGATTCCGATACAAGTCCGCAGCTTCGGGGGTCGTGATTTTTGCCGGATAACCCGATGAATCAACTACACTGCCGCGATGCTCTTCTGGCAAATAATCATAGAAATTCAATACGGCCGCATAGTCTTCGCCCTCAAAGTCCGACTTCGATTGATAAACTTCCTCGAGTGGTTTTTTCGGTAGGGGTAATACCACTCGAACGCCTTGGAATTCCTGAGGAGCCTTCACGGTCGCCAGAGACTCAAGCTTCATGCGTGCGCGTTCTTTTTCTGCTGATTTCTCTTTTTCAAAAAGCCAAAACCACTCCGTGGATTTTAATCGGAGCAATTTGGCCGCTTCAGGACTAATTGCGGTCCCAGCCACATAATATTTTGCCTTATGCAGTTCTTCCAGTTTCTCCTCGAACCACTTGCAAACCGTTTTGGGAAGCCACCAGCTCGAATCTCCAGCATCGGTGTGCGCGCGATTCTGCCCCTTCAAAGGCTTAAGCGGTGGCTTTGAGAGCACGATGCGTCCGTTCTGCCACTCCTCAGGCTCTTTCAACTTCCCTTCCTTGATTGCTGCAATGGCCTGCTTCCGTTTCACAGCCAAGATTTGCTTCTTGATTGACGAGTCGGCCAGCAACCCTCGCCCGTTATACTCCGCTAGAGCGGCAAGGGCACTTTGGGAAATCTTTTTCAATCCACGCAGTCCTAGCCAGTGGTCTTTGTTCCACTCAACCAGTGCGCTCACCAACGCAAGATGTCCCGGTCCATCCTTATATTCCTGGACTCCATCCAAATACGCTCCATTAAAATACGATCCACCAAAATACGCTCCACCACTGCGCTTGGCCAATTCCCCAGCGACATCGTCATCAAGTTGAGACACATAGCCCAGCCAGAGTTGACCTCGGAATGGAGCCATTTCCTTTACGAAAGGCAAGTCAACCGATACCAATCCGAAGCAAATCTGATAACCTTGGTATTTGGCCAATTGCTTTGCAACATCGATCGAGGGAATTAACGAATGGAATTGTAAACAGTAAGGCGCCGCTTTCGCCAATGAGGAAGCAGCAGCTTTGGATAAAGTCGTGATTCCACGCAGCCCAAGACAGCCCTTGTGTTTAGCCAAAACTTTGGCAGCGGCGTCTTCAATTGTTGTAAATTCAGATAAAGAGTTAAGATCCGCCTCGGCGTCTTTTAAAAACTCCTCGGCAATTTCTAGGGTCAGAATATTTTTTTTACTCATCTTGTTTATTTTATGATTGGTTGATTTCTAATTTGAGGTTTGCTCCAAACGGCAGTTCATCCACCTCGCTGCCTGTAATCAGCCACAAGAGTTTGCACCGGGGTCGGGTGCTTGGAGCCGGCCCGCATCCATCTGTGAGATAAATGCAGCCATCGAATTTTGCCTGATTAAGCATCCAGCGGAAAACCGGCTCGAATGCCGTTCCGCCGCCGCCAGCAACGAAGGACGGCAGTCGGCCGTTGTAGGGATAGTCCCGCTGGACCTCGGCATCGCACTCCACGACATGAACGGTGGCTCCTGCCCTCCATGCCCCGTGGACCTCGGCAAAAAAAGCCTGAATCATTTCTTGGTCTATAGAGCCTGAGGTATCGATCGCTACCAACAATCGCTGCAAGCGCTGGACTTTGATGCCGGGGCGGGTACCGTAGCGTTTGCTCAACCGTTTGATGGTGTGACGGATCTTGGTGCAACCGCTGGATGCACAAAAAATCCTAACGACTCGCTTCCAGTCGAGCTTGGGCTGGCGCTCCGCGAGGATCAAATTCAACTCGGAGAGCAAAGCCGCAGGCAAGCTACCCCACTGGTGAGGCGGCATTCGTTCCTTGGCCCGAATGAGAAGACTGCCCACGGCATATCGACCCGCTGCAGCAATGATTCCATCCCGACCATCATGCCAACCGGCATCATCACCACGCTTGCTCCGACCTTTCAGCAGTGCAGCCATTGCTTTCGCACTCTGGGGTGATCCGGTCGCTTCTGCCCAATCGCCTGAACTACGATCAATCCCTACTTCATACCCTGCCTGCTGCATCTTGCGAAACAACTGCGCCAGGGCTGCATAATAGACCTCCACCGTTTGGTCGGGCTGAAGGCCAAGCTCCGGGAACATTTCCCATGTCGGCCAGCCTACGAGTGGGCTCAGAGGATCAAGCAACTGATTCACCACCAAATCCGCTGCGATCGAGTAGATAGGAGGAAAACGATCTGCTGGACGAAAGATATGCCGAAATACAATGTGGAGAATTTCATGCTTGAGAACCACCTTGCGATGGGGGGATGCAAGCACCTTGCAGAACCACTCCGGATGAACGGTCAGCACAACCTGTTGCCCATTCCAGTCCAGCCCAATCGTTTCAACCTCTTCAGATAAAACCCTAGGCAAGCCTGCCATCACGTGGGCGTAAAAAGGCTCTTTGAGAAGGAGGTCAAATGAAGCGCGCGAAATTTCGTCATCTGCGGTTTGAAAGTTCATAGTGACGCGTCATTTCTTTTCCACTCCCCCTCAGACCACGATCCTAACTGCTCAAAAATCTCACGAACTGTCGATTTAATTTTCGATCTTAGAATTTCGATCGATGCCCTTTTTGACAGATGTCGAGCAGCCTCCATAGAGAGGTTGAGGCTCCCGTGAAAAGTCAAATGCCCCGGATATGTCGCCAGTGCTTCGGCTGCATCATCGTCAACCGAAACAGTGCCATATTGGTGGATCTCGAGTGATGTGGATGACGCACGTTTGCTCAGCGCGCGCGCAACTGGCCCTGTGAGTTTTTTGGGGTCAATGCCAAGATATCCTTGGTGTGCCGCGAGCGCTATCAAGGCTGATTCTTCCCACTGCTCCACATGCACACTCAGATGACCGCGATAGGCTGATAAAGCCTCAGCGCAATCAGCATTCAAGGATTTAAGCCGCAGAGACAGCATGCTTTTGCCTGGCAGACCCAGAGCCAGAGCCTTGCAGAGTTTGACACCGACATCGCCTGGTGGAATTTCCTCAAGATCAGGCAATCCCAATCCATACTGGCAGGCCGATAGAGCCAATGCCGTTTTCGTATGCAGCCGTTTTTTCTGATGAAGGATCACAGGTCCTCGATGGCGACTGAGACAATCAGCTGCGGAAGCATCCAGTTCACAGCCATTTTTCAATGAGTGGGCGTAATAGCCCAGAATGAGTGTATCCTCGTGCTGCTCCAATGCTGATGCGGCACTTGCGGTGAGTTGATGGATTCTAGGAAATTGCAATTTTCCCCGACATTTGGCTAGGAACACCGCAATGGATTCCGGCAGGTCGATCAAGCCAAGGCACAGACCGCTGTGACAATCGGCTAGTGCACGAGCAGTAGGTTCATCCAGAGATGTGATTCCCTCGAATGATAATTCGCCTTTATTTTTGGCTAGTAAGCTTGCAGTCGTTGCCTGCAGAGAAGTGAGACCATCCAATTGAAGTCTTCCTTCGTGATCCGCAAGAGCACCAGCTTGAGCGTCGTCGAGTTCAACGACAGTGCTTAAGTCGAGATCGTTTCGGGCTTGAGCGAGCAAAACAGCCGTTTCAAGAGGCAATTTGCTGTTCGAAAAATACGCGCATGTAGCCGTTAAACCGCTGAGGCGAGGGCTGAGCATGGCTGCCACTACATCGATCTCATCAGATCCTACATTGATTCTCATGACAGCCTCCCGATTCAAACTGCAATGCCTCTCGGTTTCAGCTGGCATGTAGGCGATCGCAAGCAGAAGAATCAAAGGTCCTTTGCTGCCAAACTGCTTGAGAGGCCGGCCTAGCTTGAGTGCACCTTCCTCGGTGACTTCAGAATCAGACAACAGGGCCTCATAAAGCCATTTTTCTCCGAATCCGGCGATCATTTCTGCCACCAAATCCAATTGGCCAGATTTGTCCAAATCACCCAAACGTTTCAGCTTTGCCTCCAGCTCAGCTCTCGACAATCCCGCCTGTGATGCGGATTTTTCCAATTGGTGACTTACGACTTGGTTCGATAGTAGCTTTTTTTTCTGGCCCGACTTCGCTCTGACTGATGCAAAGAACGCCTTGTTGTTGATGAAAAGAGCGGCAGCCTGCTCCGATATCTCTACGGTTTTCGACCGCCCTCTATCGACTTCGCGGACATGAGACTCTGGAAGAAATGGCGTAAACCATTGGAAGAAAGATGTAGGGATATCTGCGTGCTTGGCGAGCGAACTTTGAGTGATCCATCGAACATCCGAAGGTGGCGGTGGAAGAACAACAGAGCCATCAACCCACTCTGCGGGACAATTTTCGTCAGATTTTGGTAATACAGTTCTCGCCAAATGTTTCAGACGCTTCGTCAAAGTTGCGGACCAATGACAATGACCTCGATCATACCTTGCCGACATAGCGGATAAACCAGCGTCGGAAATCTCGCTCAATCCCCACAACTGGAGATGCCCCTCATGACATGCCAGAGCCGATGCCGCAGAATCTGACAAATGGGTAAGATTGACCAAGTAAATCGGCCCCTTATGCTTGGATAGAGCAAGTGCGGAAGAATCACTCAGCGTCTTTAATCCGTGTAAATCAAGTCTCCGCTTGTGTAGCGCAAGCACCTCAGCGGCGGCGTCTTGGATCGAAGTGTAAGTGCTCAAATCGACTTTTCCGCTGCCTTTGATAAACTCCTCTGCGACTTGCTTGGTAAGAATCTTTGCCTTCGCCATGATCTTAATAGAAAAATGTTTAATTACATAAAGCGATCGAGGTTCTACAGATTATCGACGCGTCCGGTGACTTATTTCTCAACTGAATCATCGAAAAATAGAGTATGACGGCGTTTGTAGATAGGCGCTCATACCCACCAGATACTTCGAGGATATGCATTTGGGTTTGCAAAAGGATCATAGAAAATGATTTTCGTCTCAAATTTCCAGGATGTGTCAAGACTCCCCGCCAGCTTGTTCAAACATCGCTTTCATGGTTGGGTTACCACGAGTGAGTTTTTTCACGGTTACGTCCTGAGCTCTGTCGTTGGCAAGGCGGAGATTGCGATCAGAGTGGATAAGTGCTTCTTTGGTCTTTTCCAGATGGGAAATTGATTTGTCGATCTCATCAATGGCTGTTTGAAATTTGCGCGAAGCCAGTTCGAAGTTCCGCGCAAACCCCGATTTGAAATCCTCTAACTTACTCTCAAAGTTGGTGACATCGATGCTCTGCGCCTTGACGAGTGCCAGTTCTGCTTTGTATTGGAGTGATGATATGGCGGCATTGCGCAGCAAAGAGATAATCTGCAAGAAGAATTGGGGCCGCACTACATACATTTTGGGATAGCGATGGGAAACATCTACGATTCCGGTGTTGTAAAGCTCACTCTCGGGTTCAAGTAATGAAACGAGCACGGCATATTCACACTTCTTCTCATTCCGATCCTTATCGAGTTCTTTGAGGAAATCCTCGTTCTTCTTTTTCGTTGCAGTCGTATCACTCTCGTTCTTCATCTCGAACATGATAGAAACGATCTCATGTCCTGAAGTGTCGAGATCCTTGAAAATGTAATCCCCCTTGCTACCTGTGCTGGCGTCGTTGTCTTTTTCGAAGTAAGCGCTCTGAAATGCCGTGGCTCGGATACGGTTGAATTCGTTCTCGCAATGTTGCTCCAAGGTTTCTCCCAACATTTTGGTGGAGAGCTTAGCCTTCATGTCGCGCAACCGCTCGATTTGCTCCTCACGATCCTTGATCTTGATTTCGTAGATATCCTTGAGATTTTTTTTCTCCAAATCTTTTTCAAGATTCACTTTTTCTAGTCCATTCCTGAGTTCATCGCGCTCTTTTTCGATCGCCTTGACGGCTTCGCTCACGGCCAGCTTCTCAGCGAATTCTCGCTCCTTAAGTTGAGCTTTAAGAGCTTCAATCGATTGATCTTTCTCGGCAGCAGCTAACCGGATCTCATTCAGCGTTTTCTCCTTGAGTAGCGCGAGGGCATTTTCTTTTTCCCTCTCGGCTAAATCAAGTCGATCATTCAACTGTTTCTCAAATTCACGATCGCGAACCTGCTTTGCTATATCAGCGTAGCCAGCTTCGTCGATCTTAAATGCTTTGTGGCAGTGTGGACAGCTAATTTCGTGCATGGGCAAAACTCTACAAAAATACGACGTTTGTGCAAGTTTTCTAAATTTATGAAAATGTCACCTGCATTCCGTTAGGCATTGCTTCTCCCGTGCTCGGAGTCATCACCTCATTTCAAGAACAGATCGAGTGGACGCTGCGTGTGGCATCCCTGATCGTCGGCCTCATGGTCGGAGCCATGTCTCTGATCGCCATGGTCAA
>Ga0208597_1000478_pt1 | contig 15663 bp, 14 predicted proteins | sample LakMenEpi05May12_FD_150673 | JGI IMG/M metagenome (GOLD analysis project Ga0208597, IMG submission 150673) | Freshwater microbial communities from Lake Mendota, WI - 05MAY2012 deep hole epilimnion (SPAdes) | ecosystem: Environmental > Aquatic > Freshwater > Lake > Epilimnion/Euphotic zone ...
TTTGAGATAATAGATGTTAGATTTGAGATAATAGATGTTAGATTTGAGATAATAGGTTTGTGATTAGTAATTTGATTTTACATATAGAACAGTTCATTAGGAATGGATTTTAATCCGTTTTAAAAGGATCTTTTCAGATTTTTTGATTCAATTGCGACGGGTTTTAACCCGTTTTATAGTGATTAGTGATTTGTGATTTGTAATTTGAATTTTAAATTTGGAAGGATTCAATAGGAACGGGTATTAACCGAAGGCACAAGTATTTAAAGGTTTAATTATGAGATTCCTCCCTATGGTCGGAATGACAGTTTATCTTTCTGTAAAAGATAGGGGGTTAAAGGATTTTTTCGCTAGCGAAAAAATCCTTTAACCCCCCTGATTATATCCTATAAAGCTAGTCATTCCGAATGTAATGAGGAATCTTTATAGAAAATTATTTAAATGCTTTTGACCTGGTTTTAACCCGTTTTAATGGGATTTTTGATTCAATTGCGACGGGTTTTACCCCGTGGTATTAGTGAATTTTTCATTAATATTGCAGTTCAAATAGTAATTATGGCAGAAGATTTAAAAATCATACAAGGTTCGAAAGAACAACAATATATTTCGTTGATTCCACAAATCAAATCGTTGATTGAGGGTGAAAATAATATGATAGCGAATATGGCTAATATTTGTGCGGCGCTGAAAGAACAGTTTGGATGGTTGTGGGTTGGTTTTTATCTTGTAGAAAATGATGAATTAGTTTTGGGGCCTTTTCAAGGGCCTGTTGCTTGTACTCGAATTCAAAAAGGGAAAGGTGTGTGTGGCGCTGCTTGGCAAAATGCTCAAACGATTTTGGTTCCTGATGTAGAAAAGTTTCCGGGACATATAGCGTGTAGTAGCTTGTCAAAAAGTGAAATCGTTTTGCCAGTATTTTCAAAGAATGAAATTATAGGTGTTTTGGATGTGGATAGTATCCTATTGAATGAATTTGATGAAATAGATCAAAAATACTTAGAAGAGATTCTTCTTATTTTGTAATTATATCTATATACAATTTTTCTACCTTTTCTCTTGCCCAAGGTGTTTTCCTTAGAAATGTAAGACTAGATTTAATAGAAGGATCAGAGATAAAACAATTAACTTTTACGTGCTTTGCCATTTCGTCCCAGCCCATTTTTTCTACTAAATACTCCAATATTTTTTCTAATGTAATGCCGTGAAGCGGACTATTGAGTTGTGGATTTTTCATAGCACAAAAATAAATTCTTTTTCTTGTTAGTATTCTTATTTTTTAGTTTAAATATATAAACGCTTATTTTTAAGTATATTTGCACCATATAATTTTAGTGAAAAATGAATTTGAACCAAAAAGACCTTGAGAAAATTATAGTTATAGGAGATCGATTGCTTATAAAGCCCAATTCGCTGGATAAAACGACCAAAACGGGCTTGATTTTACCGCCGGGTATTCAAGAAAAAGAATCTATTCAATCGGGATATGTCATCAAAGTAGGCCCAGGATATCCTATTCCCAATATGGAAGCCGATGAACCGTGGAAACCACAAAGCGAAATGATAAAATATATTCCGCTTCAGGTTCAAGAAGGAGATTTGGCGGTTTTTCTTCAAAAACAAGCTTTTGAAATTACATTTAATGCTCAAAAATATTTTATTGTTTCTCAATCTTCAATTTTGATGGTTTTGCGAGATAATTTTATGGATTAAAACATTATCAAATAAAAGGAATTGATTGTCTAAATTGCTAAAAAAATCAAGTAAAATTGTTTTTTTTTATTCATATTTGCAAAATAGACCATTTAGTAATAAAGAAATCATTGTAAAAACAAATCATTATGAGCATTAAGCAAATTCTGGAAGAGAAAAAATTAGGTACTGAAATTGTAGTAAAAGGATGGGTTCGTTCTTTTAGAAATAATCAATTTTTGGCTTTGAATGATGGATCTACTTTGCAGAATATACAGTTGGTATTGGATTTTGAGAAATATGAAGATGCTTTTTTGAAATCGATCAATGTGGGCGCGGCTATAGTAGCAAAAGGGATTTTGAAAGAATCACTTGGCAAAGGACAAAGTGTAGAAGTCACCGTTACCGAAATAGATGTAGTAGGGGAAAGTGACCCCGAAAAATATCCCATTCAACCCAAAAAACACAGTTTAGAATTTTTGAGAGAAAATGCACATTTGCGTTTTAGAACCAATACCTTTAGTGCCATATTTCGTATGCGTCATCACTTGACATTTGCTATTCATAAGTTTTTTAACGATAGAGGCTTTTTTAATATTCACAGTCCTATCATTACCGCTTCGGATGCAGAAGGTGCTGGAGAAATGTTTCAAGTAACGGCATTAGATGCAAATAAATTGCCAAAAAACGAAGCAGGCGAAATTGATTATACAAAAGATTTCTTTGGAAAAAAAGCACATTTGAGTGTTTCGGGACAACTGCAGGCCGAACTAGCGGCTATGGGATTGGGCAAAGTATACACCTTTGGACCTACTTTTAGAGCAGAGAATAGCAATACCGCGCGCCATTTAGCCGAATTTTGGATGATAGAGCCCGAAGCGTCTTTTATGGATATTCACGGCGATATGGATTTGGCCGAAGATATGCTCAAATATTGCATTAATTATATGATCGAAAACAGTGCCGAAGATATTGAATTTCTTGAACAACGATTGCTTGAAGAGGAAAAACAAAAGCCTCAAAACGAACGCAGTCCAATGACTTTGAGAGAAAAATTGACTTTTTGTGTAGAGAATGATTATCAAAGGCTTACGTACACTGAAGCGATAGAAATATTGATGAATAGTCAACCCAATAAAAAAGGGAAGTTCCAATATCCCGTAGAAGGTTATGGTGCTGATTTGCAAAGCGAGCACGAGCGTTATTTGGTAGAAAAGCATTTCCAAAAACCGGTGATATTAATTAATTATCCTAAGGAAATAAAAGCGTTTTATATGCGTTTGAATGATGATAATAAAACGGTAGCAGCAATGGATATTTTGTTCCCTGGAATTGGAGAAATGGTAGGTGGATCGCAGCGTGAAGAGCGTTTGGATGTATTGATAGCCAAAATGAAAGAATTCAATATTCCAGCAGAAGAAATGAACTGGTATTTGGATACAAGACGTTTTGGAACCAATCCACACGCGGGTTTTGGGTTGGGATTTGAGCGTTTGATGATGTTTGTGACAGGTATGACCAATATCCGTGACGTCATTCCATTTGCCCGTACACCCAAAAACTGTGAGTTTTAATTCGTTGACGGCATAAATATTTAGACTATAAAACATTTACAATCTTTTTTTATTTTTCTTTGTTCATTCTTGATTTTCAGTAATTTAGAAGCTCAAAATTATGTAATTGAAGGTGTTGTCAAAGATTTGCAAAATGGACAGCCTATCAAAAAAGCCCAAGTTTTTGTCAATAATGAAATTGAAAAAAGTGTCATAACGGATGACAATGGAAAGTTTAGGCTAGACAATATTTCAAAAGATTCGGTAGTGCTTCATATTCAAATGATTGGGTATGAAAATTTCCAAAAAGAATATATTCTTAAAAGCAATGAACCCCGCTTTGTTTTTGCGGAGCTTCATCCCAAGTCTAATTTTATCAAAGAAGTAGATATCAAGTCGCAACGAAAAGCCAAGCTGACGATGGAGGAAATCAGTACGCAAAAAATTGAAGTAAAAACCGAACAAGTAAATCCTTCGGGAAATATAGAAAATTTGCTCAAATTTCAAGGACTGGGTGTAGGCGGAAATAATGAACTGGGGAGCCAATACAATGTGCGTGGCGGAAGTTTTGATGAGAATCTGGTTTATGTCAATGATTATGAAATCTATAGGCCACAATTGATGCGATCGGCGCAGCAAGAAGGTTTGAGCTTTGCCAATTCCAATTTAATCCAAAATATGAAGTTCTCATCGGGTGGATTCAAAGCGGAATATGGCGATAAATTGAGTTCTACACTCGATATAGAATATAAAAAACCCAAAAAATGGGCAGGTTCTATCGAAGCGGGATTGATGGGAATCAATGCACACTTGGAAGGCAATGTAGATAATGATTTTACGTGGTTGAGCGGCTTTAGATACAGAGATAATTCCTATTTGCTGAGTAGTCAAGAAACCAAAGGCTCTTATCTAACCAGTTTTTTGGATTTTCAAAATTATATGACCTATAAGCTCCACGAAGCACTCACGGTGGATTGGCTTTTTAATGTTTCGGCCAATAATTTTAAGTTAATTCCTTCGGATAGGCAAACGAATTTTGGGCTTGTCAATTTTGCGCTTACCTATCGAGTAAAATACAATGGATTGGAGCAAGATAATTATCAAAATTTTATGAATGGACTTGGGTTTAATTTGAAGTTATCACCCAATGTCAAACTCCGCTATAGCAATAGCTATTACAATGTAGATGAAAGACAAACCTTTGATATTCAAGGACAATATTCGTTGGGAGAGATAGAAACGGATGTAAATTCCAGCAATTATCAAAATTTTAAATCGGTTTTGGGGTCGGGCGGTTTTCAAAATTGGGGACGCGATCGATTTCAGGCAGTTATGAGCCACAATACGTTTTCGGGGAATTTTTTATTGGGTAAGAATAATATAAAAATAGGCTATAATAATAAGAAAGAAGTCTTGAAAATGTATGTAAATGAATGGGATCGAATAGATAGCGCCGATTATAATATTCCCGCATCTACAGACAAAATTATTTTTCCTTATGTAGCCAAAGCCAATGCCGAAATCAGTGGAATTCGACACGAGTTTTTTGTTCAAGAGTCTTTTTCGCACGATTTAGATTCGAGCCGCCGATTTGGATTTACATTGGGATTGAGAGGCAATTATTGGACGGTAAACAAAGAATGGTTTATCAGCCCACGTTTTCAGGCGTTTTATATGCCTTTGAAAAATAAGCGATTGACCCTCAATATGGCTGTAGGTTCTTACAATCAGCAACCCTTTTTGCGAGAGTTGCTCAATGAATATGCCGTGCTAAATACCGAAGTCAAATCCCAAAAAAGTTTGCATTATATACTAGGTGCCGAGTATATTTTTAAATGGTTTGGCAGACCGTTTAAATTTACCTCAGAGGCTTATTACAAGCATTTGTGGGATGTGAATACGTATCAATACAACAATGTTTTGGTGCGATACAAAGCCAATAATCAAACGATAGCCTATGCGAGAGGGGTGGATTTGCGATTGAATGGCGAAGTCGTAAAAAATGCCGAAAGCTGGGTCAATATCAGCTTTATGGATACCAAAGAATACACGGGCGATCTTTTTACAAAATATGTGGACAGCTTAGGAAATGCGTATAACAATCCCAATTCTTCCAGCGCAAACATCGTGGACAGTTTCAAATACGATAGAGGTTTTATTCCACGTCAAAGCAATCAATTTTTTACGCTCAATATGTATTATCAGGATTATTTTCCTCGATTTCCCAATTATAAAGTGCATTTGAGTTTTATCTATGCGAGCGGATTGCCTTTTGGGCCACCCAATAACGAGGTCAATCGAAATGTCTTTACTATGAGCCCATACAAGCGACTGGATATAGGATTTTCGGCCACTTTGCGCGATGAAAATAAGATAAAAGACGGTGCAAAACCATTTTTAAGAGCTATCAAATCGATATGGGCTACCGTAGAAATATTCAATATTTTGGATTTTGAAAATCAAGTCAGCGTCAGCTGGATACGCGATTTTGACAACAATCAATTTGCCGTTCCCAATAGTTTGACAGGACGAAGAATCAATGCAAGGATGGTTTTTAAATTTTAATACCAAATTTAAAAAATCTTTTTTTTGGAGCTGTTTCTGATGTAAATCCCGAACATCGGGGCAATACGTTACTATCTAATCTTGATTTTTTAGAGCTATTTCCAGCTATACGCTACTATCTCCTACGCAAGCTTCGGAGGATATTCGCTTCTATCGGGGCTAAAAAAAGGTATAATCCTATAAATGTACATACATTCAAATTCACAATTGTTTTCAAAAAATGATTATATTTGTAATCAAAATGTATATCTTATGAAGTTGATTTTTTTTATAAGTACTATAAAACTTCATATATATTCAAGTTATATGCCACTTTAGGACGACACAACAATGATGACAAAAACGAAAATAATTATAGCTGGAATTGGCGGAGTGGGTGGCTACTTCGGTGGACTATTAGCAAATCATTTTCACACAAATAAAAATGTTGAAATTAACTTTTTTGCCCGTGGAGGACACCTTAGAGAAATTCAAAACAATGGACTTAAAGTAATAAAGGGCGACAGTGAGTTTATTGCCAAGCCAACTTTGGCTACGGACAATCCAGCCGAAATGGGCATTGCAGACTTTATTATCGTTGCTACGAAAAGTTACGACCTTGAAACTATTGTTCAACAATTACGACCTTGCATAAATCAAGACACCATTATTTTACCATTACTTAATGGAGTGGATAGTAAAGAACGAATAAAACACATTCTCCCCGACAACATCGTTTTAGATGGTTGCGTTTATTTAGTTTCCCGACTGAAACAAGTTGGCGTAATTGAAAATAGCGGTAACATTCAAAAACTTTATTTTGGCCTTGACAATTTTGTAAACGACCGATTAAGCTTACTTGAAAGTTTGTTGAAAGACGCAAATATTGAAGCGTCTTTATCTCAAAATATTTCAACAGTTATTTGGGAAAAGTTTATTTTCCTTTCCCCGACTGCAACGGCAACCTCCTATTTTGACAAGTGTATAGGCGAACTTATTGCTGACAACGAAAAACTTACAACGACAGCTGCGTTAATTGAAGAGGTTAAACAGATAGCAAAAGCAAAACAAATTGTTATTTCTGACGATATAACAGAAAAAACTTTAACCAAATTAAAAGCATTACCTTTTGAAGCAACATCTTCAATGCATTCTGACTTTCAAGCGAACAAACCGACCAACGAATTAGAATCAATAACTGGGTATGTGATTAACCAGGGACGGAAATATAATATGGTGACACCAATATATATGAAGACATATGCAGAACTCAAAAAGAAAAGCGGCATATAACAGCCGTTTTGCAAAAGCGGGGGTTTTGTGCTTCAATGAAAGTGAAGTGCTAAATTCAAGCTTTGTGCATCTAATGAAGTTTAGTGCTAAAAAACCCCGCCTTCGCAAAGCGGCAAAACGATATCTGTCATACTTGAAACGAGCGTCAGTCATATGAAAAAAGTAATAGCATATTTATTAGGGGGCTTGTTTTTTTATTTCGTTTTCTTTAGAGAAGATGAACCTATTAAAAATTCATATGTGAACAATAATTATGAATTAAACAATTCGCTTGAAAAACAAGTCGCTCAAAAAGTAATGAACGAAATTGAATCTAAAGCAAATGAAGGTACACTAGTTGATAAAAATCAAAAAATAAATGAGTTTAGATACAAAATTCCAAGAACAGATATAAACGAAATAAAAACGAAGATACTTTCAGGAGTTTGGTTAATCAAAGAAGGGGAAGTACATATATTGCAGTCTAGCCTTTCTAAAGGACAAAAGATAATTTTTAATAACGAAAACGATAAAGTTGGAACAGGTTGGGGAACAATTTTTTTCAATAGATATGCAAAATTTTATTTTACCGAACACGGAAGCTATGGATACGATTATTATGTGTCAAAAAACAACAAACTTGTTTTAATACAGTATGAGTATTATGATGAAGAAGCAAACTATCGTAAAGAACCTAAACCTATTTTTGAGCATTTGGACATAAAAAAAATTGATAAAGAAATAGTGGAAGTTCAAACAAAAGGCAAAACCCTTATATTTCAGAAGCAAAGAATATAATCAACAAGTACGACAGATATCTGCTGGTTTTCTGACAGCGGGGATGCGTGCTTTTAAGTAAAGTAAGTTATTATATGAAAGTGAGTTATTTTGAATTATATTTGTCATTAAATCGCCCCGCCGATCAGAAAGCCAGCGGGCGTTGTGCGTCAGTGTATAAAAACCGAACGAAATGAAAAATTTGACCATTTTAGTACTAATTTTTATGACAATATCTTGCAAGAACAAGAAAGAAAAATTGGTTGAAAGTTCAATTCAATTAGGGGAAAGTACATTAACAGAACCTGAGATTAAAGAAAAAACAGACACTATAAAAGTTGAAAATGGCCTAAATGAGGTAATGCAAGAATCAGATATACTTTTTAATGGAAAACTAAAAAGATATTTTACTTTAGATGAATTTGAAAGGGTTTTTGGAAAAGCAGACAGTATAAAATTAATGTCGGAAGAAGCTCCTTGTAGTTACATTTTTGAAAACGAAGATGGTAGTAAAGATATGGATGACAAATATCTATATAAAAATGGATCGCAATTTGAAAACACAAAAAACAAAGTTGCAGTAGATGAATTTAGATTTACTGAAAATAATTTCATACTATTTAAAGGAAAAAAACTAAATTCTTCGACAGATATAAAAGAATTGAAAAAAACATTTCCTAATGCTATTAAAAATATTGGAACAATGGATGTGTTTGGTGAGGGGAACTTACAAGTAATTGAGTTAAGAGAAGACGAAAACAACATTTCCGATGGACACATAAACTTATTTCTTAAAAATGGAAAACTATATTATATGCATTGGTGGTTTCCTTGTTAAAAACACCGAACGCACAACAGGGGTTTTGCAAAAGCTGGGCTTCAGTGCTAAATTGAACATTTGGAATTCTAATGAACATTGTGCTAAATTTGAACATTCGTACTTTTAATCCCAGCCTTCGCAAAGCCCCAAACCGTTACCACTAATGCCAAAAAGACGATGACGAAAATATATAAAAATAATTTATTTTAGAATTATGCAGACAAAATTTAGACAAATGACTACTGAAAAAGAAAACTCCCATTTTTAGGAAATTCCAAAACCATTGTACGCGATTTCACAAAACCTTCGAATATTGAAAAAAAATTAAAAAATATTGTTTACATATAACGAAACTTTTGTATATTTGTACCTAATTAAGAACATTCAAATATGGACAAATTTTTTGAAATAATAATTTTGGAAGAGGTATTTGAGTTCTTAAAAAAATTGGATAAAAAGCATTCTGAGAAAATACTATATAATATTCGTAAAGCACAGACAGAACAAAATTCAGAATTATTTAAAAAACTAAAAGATGAAATTTGGGAGTTTAGAACATTATACGAAGGATTACAATATAGGCTTTTAGCCTTTTGGGATAAGACGGACACAAAAGACACATTTGTAGTTTCAACACACGCATTTATAAAGAAAAGAAGTGATATACCTGAAAAAGAAATTATAAAAGCTAAGAAAATTAGAGATAAATATTTTGAAGAACTTAATAAAATAAAAAAATGAAAAAATATACATTAGATGAAGTTACGGATCAATTAGTAGGAAAAGTTGGTACTGCTGATAGAGATAGATTTGAATATGAATTACAAATGGATTTAATTGGCAAAGCAATTAAACAAACTCGTCAAGAAAGACAATTGACACAAGAAGAATTGGGTAAACTTATTGGAGTTCAAAAAGCACAAATTTCAAGACTTGAAAGTAACGCAAGTAATGCTACAATTGACACTTTAATGCGTGTGTTTACAGCATTAAAAGCAAAAGTAAAATTACAAGTTGAATTGCCTCGAACATTGATAAAAATAGGATAAAACAAAAAAACAATTTTGCTTTATAAGTATTACATCAATCCCCTACTTCAACTGCTCCTTCCATTCACTAAGCTTTATCAAAGCTTCCATTGGGGACAAATTATTGATATTGAGATTTTTAAGCTCGTCTCTTAGTTGTGCAATCACAGGATCAGCCTGATCAAAAATGCTCATTTGAAAGCTTGTCTGCTTGGCTATTTGAGCCACTTTGCTTTTAGTGCTAGTAGGCGATACCGATTTTTGTTCCAAATCGTGCATAATCGATTCCGCTCGTTTGATCAAATCATTAGGCATCCCCGCTAGCTTGGCTACGTGTATACCAAAACTGTGTTCGCTGCCTCCTTCCACCAATTTTCTCAAGAACAAAATCGTGCCATCCATTTCTTTGGTTTGGATATGATAATTTTTGATTCTATCGTGCTTAGTACCTAGTTCGTTGAGTTCGTGATAATGCGTAGCAAAAAGGGTTTTGGGTTTTTGCTGGGAAAAATATAAATACTCCGCCAAACTCCACGCTATCGAAATACCATCATACGTGCTAGTTCCACGGCCTATTTCATCCAATAAAATGAGACTGCGCTCTGAAAAATTATTGACAATACTCGCCGTTTCGTTCATTTCCACCATAAAGGTACTCTCACCCATACTCAAATTGTCATTGGCGCCTACCCTCGTAAATAATTTATCTATATATCCAATATGCGCCTCCGCTGCAGGGACATAGCATCCCATCTGCGCCATCAGCACTATCAAAGCCGTTTGCCGCAGCACCGCACTTTTTCCCGACATATTGGGTCCTGTGAGGAGGATAATTTGTTGTTCTTCATTGCTCAAATACGTATCGTTGGGGATATACGCTTGATCCATTCCCAATCTTTTTTCAATTACAGGATGGCGTCCTTGTTTGATATCAATCACCAACGTATCGTTCAATATCGGTCGGCAATAATTATTTTGCAAGGCCACTTGAGCAAAACAAATCAAACAATCCAATTCGGCTATCATTTTGGCATTAATCTGAACAGGATCGATATACTCTTGCAAATCTCGCACCAATTGCATCCACAATTTCTCCTGAATCTGGTACATTCTATCTTCTGCACCTAAGATTTTATTTTCATATTCTTTCAATTCAGGCGTAATATAGCGTTCGGCATTTGAAAGCGTTTGCTTGCGAATCCATTCTTCGGGTACTTTATGTTTGTGCGAATTGGTCACTTCGAGAAAATAACCAAATACATTGTTGAATCCTATTTTGAGATTGGTAATTTCGGTACGTTCGGTCTCTCGCTGTTGTATTTCGAGCAAATATTCCTTGCCGTCGTGCATCAACGAAAGATTTTCATCCAAATCGGCATTAAAACCACGCTTAAACACACAACCTTTGTTGAGAGCGGTGTTAGCCTCGTCTAGCAATTGTGTGTCTATCATTTCTATCAAATTCTGACAAGGATTGAGAAAATCGAGATATTTCATCAAGGATTTTTCACTACTCTCTTGAATTACTTGAATGATTTGCTTAATGATTTGTTGCGATTTTTTGAGCTGAACCACCTCTCGGGGCGACATTTTTTGCATCGCTACTCTAGATATCAAACGCTCCAAATCGCCTACTTGCTTGATCAATTCCGCCAATTTCTCTTTCAAATCTTCTTTTTTCAAGAAAATTTCAACTTGATTGAGTCGATGATTGATTTTATCGATATCAATTAAAGGCAACAAAATCCAACGCTGAAGCATACGAGCGCCCATACCTGTTTGGGTTTTATTGATGACATCAAAAAGCGAAGTAGCCCCTGCGTGAACACTTTCTACCAATTCTAAATTTCGGATAGAAAAATTGTCGAGCCATACATAATCCGAAGATTGTAGTATGGAAATTTTGCTTATATGGTCCAATTTGTGCTGTTCATTGCTATTGAGATAATGCAAAATAGCCGAAGCCGCCGTAGTACTTTCGTCAAAAGATTCTATCCCAAATCCTTTGAGAGAAAGAGTTTGAAACTTTTTCAGTAGCGTTTCTTTTGAGAAATCATCGCCATAAATCCAATCCTCAAGCGGATAGGTATAAAAATGGGTTGAGATCTTCTGAATCCAATCTTTCAGACTATTTTTGGGATAAATAATTTCCGAAGGATTGTAACTTTGTATAATTTTTTCGATATAAGCCTCCGAACCTTTTGCGATATAAAATTCGCCAGTAGAAATATCTATCAACGCTATTCCCAGCCCATTTTTGCTGGAATAAACCGATGCCAAAAAGTTGTTTTTTTGACTATCCAATATAGAATCTGAACTAGCCAAACCGGGTGTAATAATTTCGGTAACGCCTCTTTTGACAATACTTTTGGTCATTTTGGGGTCTTCCAATTGCTCGCAAATAGCTACCCGATAGCCACTGCGCACCAGTTTGGGCAAATAATTTTCCAACGCGTGATACGGAATCCCTGCCAAAGGTATTTCGCCTGCTGAGCCATTATGTCTTTTTGTGAGCGTGATTCCCAAAGCCGCAGAAGCTTTTACAGCATCGTCGCCAAAGGTTTCGTAGAAATCCCCTACCCTAAAAAGTAATATCGCATCGGGATATTTAGCTTTTATTTGATTAAATTGTTGCATCAAGGGAGTTTCCTTGCTCATATTGGGACGTATTTTTTCTATTCAAACATGCGAAGTTAAAATATTCCCTCCGAAGCCATTAAAATATCTTTTTGTATGTCGAAATTTTGTTGAAAAGCTCTTCTTCTCAAACTTATTTTGACAAAATACAAGTTAGTTTCATTTCATTATCCTTATCTTTGCGGAGCATTAACTCAAAGTGTTTTCAACACACAAAACACTTTCAAAATCAAATAGATAGCATGATAGATATCGATACCATACAGTCCACAGGAGAACAAGATACCCGCTCGGGATTTGGAGTAGCCATGAGCCAATTGGCGGATGAAAATCCAGCTGTTGTAGCACTTTGCGCCGATTTGACGGATTCGCTCAAATTAGGTGATTTTAAGAAAAAAGTACCCAATCGTTTCATTCAATGCGGAATAGCGGAAGCCAATATGATAGGTTTGGCTGCAGGATTGGCGATAGGTGGCAAAATTCCTTATGCTACCTCATTTGCTAATTTTGTAACGGGTAGAGTTTATGATCAAATCAGACAATCCGTGGCTTATTCCAATAAAAATGTAAAAATATGTGCTTCTCATGCAGGGCTTACTTTGGGAGAAGATGGTGCTACACACCAAATTTTGGAAGATATTGGATTGATGCAAATGCTACCCAACATGACTGTGATTCATACTTGCGATTATAACCAAACGCTTATGGCGACTAAAGCCATAGCCGAATATGATGGACCGGTTTATTTACGATTTGGGAGACCCAAAGTGCCTATTTTTACATCATTGGAGATTCCTTTTGAAATAGGAAAAGCCCAAAAAATATGTGATGGAACCGATATTACCATTCTAGCTACAGGACACTTAGTTTGGGAAGCGGTAGTAGCTGCCAAAAGACTAAAAGCAGAAGGTATTTCGGCAGAAATTTTAAATATTCATACCATTAAGCCTTTGGATCATGAAGCGATATTGAACAGTGTGGCCAAAACAAAAAAAGTAATCGTAGCCGAAGAGCATCAAAAACTAGGCGGATTGGGCAGTACGGTAGCCTTGCTTTTATCCGAAAAAATGCCTACTCCCATGGGTTTTGTATCGGTAAATGATAGTTTTGGAGAAAGTGGAACGCCCGCTCAATTGATGAAAAAATACGGACTAGATAGCGAAAACATTTATTTGAAAGCTAAATCCATGCTCTAAAATATGCTGATAGATTCGCATTGCCACTGCTATATGGATTCCATGCATGAGACCAAACCGCTATGGCTCAAAAATATTGAAGAAAAGAAGGTGCAACATATTTTGTTGCCTAATATAGACAAAGATTCTATTTCATTTTTGGAGGCTTTGGTAGATGAAAATCCACGACTTTTTGTACCGATGATGGGCATTCATCCATGTGATATTAAAGAAAGTTATAAGTCAGACTTGGAATGGATACAAAATCATTACCAAAAAAATCCAAATCGTTATTTTGGAATAGGGGAAATTGGGTTGGATTATCATTGGGATTTAACGTTTCAAAAAGAACAAATTTGGGCTTTTGAAGCGCAATTGGAATGGGCTATTGCAGAAAATAAAGCCGTTTCGATTCACTCTAGAAAAGCCAATCAAGATGCAATACCAATCGTCACAAAACATGCTAAAAAAGGTCTAAAAGGCGTTATGCATTGTTTTTCGGGTTCGATTCAAGAGGCAGAAAAAATTATAGATGCTGGATTTTTCTTGGGAATAGGAGGCGTCGTTACTTATCCCAAAGCAGGGTTGGCAGAAATATTACCCCAAATTCCTTTATCAAAAATTGTATTGGAAACCGATGCTCCTTTTTTACCTCCTGTGCCACATCGTGGCAAACAAAATGAGAGTGGTTATCTATTTCATGTGGCGGAAAAACTAGCCGAAATATACAATATACCATACGATGAAGTGGCACAGATTACAAGTCAAAATGCCATTCAATTATTTAATTTACAATCGTTAATGGCTTAAAAATTTATATATGAATCCATTTAAATCTGTTATTTATTATATGTGGTTTTTGGCAGTAATCATAATATTTGCTTTTAGCCTATATCAAGTGGCTCGTTTTGGCTTTGTATCCAAAGCGCTCATTAGTTTTATATGTGGTATCTTGGGAATAATTTTCCTAAAACAATATAAGAATAAAAATTAGGACAAAAATTAATATTTTCTGTATATTTGTTGCATGTAAAACAATTATCATGAGAACTTTATACCTTTCTATTCTTCTAGCAATTTTATTTTTGCCAATCTCAATGATGGGACAGCGTTCCTTTCTGGATAGTGGCAAATTATGGAAAATCTCTTATTATACTTGGGCGGTGGAGCAATCTGCAGAGTTGGTTAGCGTCAATCCAAAAGACACGCAAACCATCAATGGAAAGACCTATTTTAAATTTCAAAATTATTGGATACGGGAAGAAAACCAAAAGGTCTTTTTCAGTAAAAATAATCAAGATTATCCTTTGTATGATTTTTCGCTCAATGTAGGAGATACTTTTACCTCATATTCATATTATTCTCTGAAACCCTATCTTTTTCGTGTTGATTCATTACGAAAAATAAAATTCAAAAATGGCGTAGATAGTATCGTATATCAAGAAATAAAATGCCTCAACAATTCAAAAATCCTTAAAAAACAAGTGATTGAAGGCATTGGGGCGATAAATTCGCATCCTATCAATTCATATTATATGTATGAAATTATAGACATAATGTATAATGTTTCCTGCTTTCTATACAAAGAAGAAAAAGTGCTTGAAGGACTTCCAAATTATCAATCATGTTGCTACGACGAAGACATTTTAAATCCGTCCAATATCTGGTATATATATGAATCCGATGATAATGGCGATACAAAATATGGAAGTACAATTTTCCCTACCAATATTGACACGACAATAAACAATAAATCCTATAGGATCGTAAAGTTTAATAAAAATAATATCCTTATACGTAAAGACTCGAACAAGTATTTTCAATATTTAGATTCGTGGAGTCCTGAATATCTGCTTTATAAAGAAAATGCAAAAGTGGGCGATACCATTCAAAATCGAAATGGATTCAATCCTTTAGTTGTTGATTCTGTTAAAATTAGATTGGTCAATAAAAATCTCTTGAAATACTATTATACAAAAAATGATATTATTATTGGAGGTATTGGCAATGTAAACGAAGTATTTTTTCTAAAATCTAAAAATAGAACACCCGAATACCGAACGGAGAATGTGTGCTTCAATAGAACTATATGCAATATTTTCTTTAATCAATACCCTGAATCTTCCTATTTCAAAAATTGTCAGCTAGGGATAGGCATACTTGAAACC
>Ga0208597_1000479_pt1 | contig 15650 bp, 10 predicted proteins | sample LakMenEpi05May12_FD_150673 | JGI IMG/M metagenome (GOLD analysis project Ga0208597, IMG submission 150673) | Freshwater microbial communities from Lake Mendota, WI - 05MAY2012 deep hole epilimnion (SPAdes) | ecosystem: Environmental > Aquatic > Freshwater > Lake > Epilimnion/Euphotic zone ...
TAGTATGGCCCCGGTGATGGGGCTCTTGATGTTGCTGATGTTTTTCGCGATGCCCTGGTATGATTGTTACAAGCGCTATCAGGAGGTGAAATCCTGGACAGCTGATACAATGCGTGAGGCCGCAGAGCTCGCGCGTTTCGAGACGTGGTTAGCATGGCAAAAAAATTATGCAACGAGGGTGTTGATGGGCATCATTGCTCTTGCAGGGGCGTTGCAAGTCTTCACGGGAAAGACAGAGCAAGCAGCTCTCGTCTTAGGCGACACGGAGCGTTGGCGATTACTCACAGCTCCATTATTGCATGGAAATGAAATTCATTTTTTCATGAATGCGCTGGGATTATTATATCTTGGAAAACGCATCGAGGCATTGGCGCGCTGGCCGCATGTGGTGATGGTGTTCCTTTTCTCAGCATGGCTGGGCGGTGAGGCGAGTTTGTTGTTTTCGCTGAAAGATCATGCATACGCCTTAGGTGCATCGGGTGGCATCATGGGAATGCTGGGATTTTTGCTGGTTTTTGAGTGGCGGCATGCGCGTCTGGTACCGCGTTCTTCGAGACGTCGCTTGTTGTTTGCTTTGATTGCTACAGCCTTGATCGGATTGTTGGGGATGCGTTTCATCGACAATGCGGCGCATGTTGGTGGCTTGTTGGGAGGTATGCTCTACGCGCTGGTGGTTTTTCCACACTCTGAAAGTGCGATGCGCCCACGAGCTTCCCTATCAGATAAAGCAGCGGCATCTGTGTGTTTTGCGGTGCTCGGATTCGGATTATGGTTGTGCTACAAGGCCATGGTTTGAGATGCCGATTTCCTAGAGGAGGGTGGATAATGCTCACAATATGATTGTCAAGTGGGAGGTGGTTTTCTAAACTACTTCAGGCGGCAGGAGAAACGTGTCGACGAACATAATTATGGCTGACTGGTATTACGGAGAAAATGGTGGGCAACTCGGCCCTGTAGATGATCAGACTTTGCAAGCAATGGTGGCACAAGGGCGGATCACCGCGCAGACATTGGTCTGGCGTGAGGGCATGAGCAACTGGCAGCCATATTCTGCTTTAAATCTAATTGAATCACAGTCTCCGAATCTTGGACCATCGAGTTTTTCTCCGCCGATCTATGCACCTGTGCCGAATTCGGGGTTAGCAATCGCGAGTATGGTTTGTGGCATTGTAAGCTTGATTCTTTGCTATGTTAATGCAGTGGCGGCGATCCCAGCTATCATTTGTGGACACATGGCATTGAAAAAAATCAATGAATCCGAACTGCCGATGGCTGGCAGGGGGATGGCAATCGCGGGCTTGATCACGGGGTATCTAGGTTTGTTGTTTCAGCTTATCGTGATCGGGATTGTATGTTTTGCCATTTTCTCTAGCAGTTCCTCCTTGTTCCCATGACGTTTTTTGAATGGTAGCTTGAGAGTTTGAGCGATGAAATGGTATTGCGAAAAATGGCAATCAGCTCGGTGCGGTGGATGAAACTGGTGCGAAGGCGGGATTGATTCTCGGATACCGTGGTATGGCCTTGTCTTTATTTTAGGTTATGTTGATATGAATCTCAAAACTCATCTGCAAGTGATCGAAGATCTCCAGTGTAAAATTTCAGAGCAACAAGCGTAGTCGTAGTGATGAATGAAGTGCGTCCGGTGATGTCAAAGCCATGGACCTTGCTGGGAAGCTTGGTGTTCTTGGCGGGAATTGCGGCATTTTTGTTGCAGTCGAAACTTCTCGGGCTAATGCCCCCGTGCATGTTTCACAAGTTCACGGGTTTGCACTGTCCTGGTTGTGGCGGACGGCGCTGCATGATGATGTTAGCTGAAGGGCGTATTGCAGACGCATTTCAGATGAATGCTTTGGTGATTTTTATTGTGCTTGGATTTGGAGTTTTTTTTCTGCGCCAAATCGTGCTTGAGTGGAAACTTGGTAGCGTACCGCAAACAATACTCGCACCGAAATATGCTTGGGCGATCGTTTGGTGCATTATAGGTTTTTGGGTGTTGCGCAATGTGCCACTGTGGCCGTTTACCTTACTCGCACCGTTTCGGTAGAGAGAAAATTTTAGCGAAGATAGGGATTGCGCTGCATTTCTGACTGGATGGTGGTGGATGCACCGTGGCCTGGGTAAACGGTGGTTGTGGCAGGGAGAGTCAAAAGTTTTTGGCGGATGCCAGCGATGAGCAAGCGTGGATCGCCGTGACCGGGAATGTCGGCGCGGCCGATGGATTGCTGAAACAAGGTGTCTCCCGAAAATAGACTGCTCGATGACTCGTGGTAAAATGTCACGGAATCGGGTGAGTGGCCGGGCACGTGAGCAAGAGCAAAGTGCGCTTCGCCGATGACCAACTCTGATTGCTCGGCAAGCAGGTGATCGATCTGATAGGGAGATACTTGTGGCATGCCCCAGGCACGTGCCATGGTTTCCAGCGTGAGAAAAGTTGAGTAGGGAGAGTGTGCGTAAACGGGAACTCCGAGTGCCTGCAAGGCGGCGACATCCATGACGTGATCGTAGTGCTGATGAGTCAGCAGCAAGTGGGTGGGTTGGAGATTTTTTCTCTGAAGCCATGAGCTGATACCCTCGGGTGCATCGATAAGAATGTTAGTTCCATCGTTGAAAGCGAGCAGGTAGCCATTGGTTTCAACAAGGCCGCCGGTGTAGATGTGAAGGGTGTAGTCTTGGTTCATGAATAAAAAAATGTTAGAATGAGCGCGGAGTTTCGCTAGAAAAAAACCGACCAGCGCGAACTGGTCGGTTTTTGAGAAATGGTTGCTTAAGCGAGTGATTACGCTTTGGTGCCGAGCATTTTCAGAGCTTCACCAGCGCGATTGGAGTAGCCCCACTCGTTGTCGTACCATGAGCCTACTTTGACCATGTTGCCGGAGATCACGAGTGTGAGTTCGGAGTCATAGATGGAGCTGTGTGGATCAGAAACGATGTCTTGGAGAACGATTGGCTCATCGCAATAAGCGAGGACACCTTTCATTGGGCCTTCGGCAGCTTCTTTGAACGCGGCGTTGATTTCGGCAACGGTCACGCTCACACCAGCTTTGAGTTCCACGACGAGGTCGGTGAAGGAGCCAGTAGGAGTTGGAACGCGGAACGCACCGCCGTTGAGTTTGCCCTTCATGGAAGGAATGACTTCGCCAATCGCACGAGCAGCACCGGTCGCGGATGGAACGATGTTCACAGCAGCGGCACGGCCACGACGCAGGTCCTTGTGAGGAAGGTCGAGGATGTTTTGGTCGTTGGTGTAGGAGTGGATGGTGGTCATGAAACCACGCTCGATGCCCCATTTGTCGTTGAGAACTTTGACCAATGGCGCAAGGCAGTTGGTGGTGCAGGATGCGTTCGAAACGATGTGATGCTTGGAAGCGTCGTAGAGATCGTCGTTGATGCCGATGCAGATGGTGATGTCTGGGTTGGTGGCAGGTGCGGAGATGAGCACTTTTTTGGCACCAGCGGTAAGGTGAGCTGCTGCTTTGTCACGATCGGTGAAGAAGCCTGTGGATTCCAAAACTACGTCAACGCCGAGTTCGGCCCATGGCAGTTTGGAAGGATCGCGCTCAGCGAGTGCGTGGATTTTGTGACCACGAACGATGATGAATTTGTCGTCGTAGGTGACTTCACCGTTGAATTTGCCCTGCGTGGAGTCGTATTTCAGCAAGTGAGCAAGGGTGTGGTTGTCGGTAAGGTCGTTGATGGCAACGACGTTGCGAAGTTCTTCGTCGCTCATGGCGCGCAGAACGTTGCGTCCGATGCGTCCGAATCCGTTGATGGCGTATTTAGGCATATGATTGATAGCGTGGATGGTTAAGGCCGTGCTGGAGAGCATAGGGCAGTCCACGCGGCGCGCGGATGATAAGGGGAAACCGCGCAGCGTCAATACACGATTGCAGAAAATTGTAGCATACCACGAAATTTGGCGCGGATGTTTTTTCGGGTGGATGTTGATCATTTCCGCGAATTGGTTTAGGATTCGTCCGTGATTTACTTGGATGCAAATGCGACGACTCCGTTGGCGGATGAGGTGTGGGAGGCGATGGAGCCATGGCTGCGGGAGCATTTTCACAATCCTTCGAGCACGCATCAGGGCGGCAAGCGGGCGCGGGCCGCGGTAGAGGAAGCGCGTGGCATTGTGGCAGAATGGTGGGGTGCGCGGGAGGATGAGGTGATTTTCACGAGTGGGGGAACTGAAGCGGTGAACGCACTGCTGGCGGGTTGGGATTCAGTGGCAGGCGAAGGGCATTTTTTGACATCGGAGGTCGAGCACAGTGCGGTTTTGCGAAGTGGGGAGCGGATGCCGCGGCGGATGATTCGTTGCGGGGTGGATTCATGGGGTGCCTTGCGCAAGGATGAATTTGCGGCGGGCCTTGCGGGGGCTGCTTTTGCCTCGGTGATGGCGGCGAACAATGAAACGGGAGTGATTTTTGATTGGCGTGGCGCAGCGGAACTGGCTCGTGCCCATGGGGTGCCGTTTTTTTGTGATGCGGTGCAAGCGGCGGGAAAAATTCCGCTCGATGTGGGATCGAGTGCCGTGGATGCGATGGCGATCTCGGCGCACAAATTTCATGGACCTAAGGGAAGTGGCGCGCTGTATGTGCGGCGGGGTTGTCAGTTTGTGCCGATGCTTTATGGCGGAGGGCAAGAGATGGGTCGTCGCAGCGGCACCGAAAATGTTGCGGCGATTGTTGGCCTGGCTGCTGCGGTGAAGTTGTCGGCGAAAAAACTCGCAACAGGCGCGATGTCTGAGGTGGCTCTACTGCGCGATGCGTTTGAATCAAACGTGATGCAGGGGATCGAGGGCGTGGTGCGGAATGGTGATATCGCATCGAGATTGCCGAACACTAGCCATCTTTCCTTTGCGGGATGTGAGGCTGCGGGGTTGTTGATTTTGCTCGATGACATGGGCGTGGCATGTTCTGCGGGATCTGCCTGCATGGCAGGAAAGCAGAAGCCCTCGCATGTGCAGATCGCGATGGGGCTGAGTGAAGCGCAGGCGAAAAGCAGTTTGCGCGTGAGTTTTTCCACGATGAATACGATGAGCGAGGCTCAAGATGCCGCCATGGCTGTCATCCGTGCCGTAAAAAAATTGCGCAGCGTGCAGGGAACTGGTGTCGGCCCGGTGGTAATTTATGCACCGTGATATGGTGAGTTGAGCGATGTTTTTTTTGGTTAGACTGTAAGAATAGTTTCCTAATTGGCGTATAAAGAGAAGTTACCTTCAGATTCATGCGAATTTTTCTCTCCATTCTCCTCACTTCCCAAGTAGTAAATGCTGCCGAGACACCTGTGCGTTTCAATCGCGATGTCAGGCCCATTTTATCGCAAAATTGTTTCGCATGTCACGGCTTCGATGCCAAGACGCGCGCGGCTGAATTGCGTTTAGACATCGCGGAAAATGCCTACGGCAAAGGTGAATCGGGCAAAATCGCGATTGTCCCCGGTAAGGTAGATGAGTCGGAGGTGTGGCGTCGCATCAATCTCACGGATCCCGATGACATCATGCCGCCGCCGAAGCATCATGCGCCCCTCACGAGCGAACAGCGTGAGGTGATTCGCCGCTGGATTGAGCAAGGTGCCAAGTATGAGGGGCACTGGGCATTTGTAAAACCAGAAAAACCCGCAGTTCCTGTCGTGGCTGGCGCTGCCCATCCCATCGATGCTTTCGTTGCCAAGACCATGCAGGAGAAAAAGCTCAGCTTTTCCTCGGAAGCGGATCGCGGTACCTTGATACGACGCGTCACCCTCGATCTAACAGGTCTGCCGCCATCGCCGCAAGAAGTGCAGGCATTTGTGCAAGATCAAAACCCGCAGGCATATGATCTTCTGGTCGATCGCTTATTAGCCTCGCCGCATTTTGGCGAAGCCATGGCATTGCCGTGGTTGGACGCCTCGCGTTATGCTGATACCAATGGCTATTCGATCGATGGCGGTCGCCACGCGTGGTTGTGGCGTGATTGGGTGATCAAGGCGTTTCAGGACAACATGCCGTATGATCAATTTTTGGTAAAACAACTCGCCGGCGATCTGTTGCCAAATGCCACCGAGGCAGATCACATCGCCACCGCATTCCAGCGCAATCATAGCATCACCCACGAAGGCGGTACCATTCCCGAGGAAAATCTTACAAACTATGCCGCCGACCGCGTAAAGACCTACGGCGAGGCAGTGATCGGCATCACCATGGCCTGTGCACAGTGCCATGATCACAAATACGATCCAATCTCGCAAAAAGATTACTTCCAGATGTTTGCGTTTTTCAATCGACTCGATGACCGCGGGCTCGATGGCGACGGAGGTCGGAATTCGCAACCCAGTATGGATGCGATGAGCCCTTTGGCGACTCCGCAAGAAGTGGAAGTCGTGAAAAATGAACTAGCGCAGGCCGAGGTCGCCCTAGCTCAGCCTCAACCCGAAGCCCTTCATGCATGGGAAAAAGAAGTGCGAGCTCAGCATGCCTTTCGCGGAAAAGATTTCTCCACTCAACCTTGCGAAACACTCGCCGTCACTACGCCTAACGGATCGCCAGATCGTTTCAAAATTCTGCCCGATCATGCGGTGGAAGTTCATGGTGGTGACTATGCGGCATACACCGTATCAACCAAGCTGCCCGAAACGATGGAAAAAATCGACGGCGTACGCATCATCTTTGAGCCCGCTGCACATAGCGGCAATACCATTGGCTACCATCAGGGCAGCTTTATCATGACGACGGTGAACAGCAGTGCGACAGGATTCCAGGCCGGCAATGTCGATCCGAATGCACCATTGCCGATTGCGCGCCTCACTGCTAGCACGCAGCAACCTGGCTTCCCAGTATCAGCTTTGTGGAGTTCTGACACCGCCACCGGATGGAGTCCGCAAGCTGGCGCTGCACCGCAACATCTCACCCTCACCTTCGCCGAACCGCTGCTACGTTCGCAATTTCCGTTCTTCACCACAGAGATTGTTTTCAATCATGGCAGTGGAAAAAATCCTGGCAAGTTCCGCATTGTTGCCTTCACCGGCAAGACCGATGACAGTGAGCATCCTGCCGATGTGTTAGAGATCATTCACGCAGATCCGAGTTTGCGCAATGCCGAGCAACAGCAACGCTTGGCCAACTATTTCCGCGATGTTTCAAGATCATATTCTCCATTGCGCAGTCGTGTCGAACATCTTAAGGAGCGCCTTGCTGTTCTAACACAAAAGCATTCGATCTTGGTGATGAACGAGTCAAAAACACCGCGCAAAACTCACATCCTCGAGCGTGGCGTATACAGCTCTCCGCTGGAAGAAGTGCAGCCAGGCACACCGACCTTTCTACCCGCACTTGCAAAATCTCCCGCGACTCGCCTTGATCTCGCCCAATGGACTGTCAGTCGTGATCACCCACTCACAGCGCGCGTTGCTGTCAATCGATTCTGGGAGATTGCCTTTGGCCGTGGCCTCAGCACATCGACGGCAGACTTCGGATCTCAAGGGGTATGGCCCACGCATCCAGAATTACTTGATTGGCTCGCTGTGCAATTCATGGAAAGCGGATGGAATGTGAAGCAGATGATGAAGCTCATCGTCACCTCGCAGACTTATCGCCAACGCTCTGATACCACAGCGGAAATGCTAGAGCGCGATCCTCTCAATGAGTGGCTCGCTCGCGGTCCGCGCTTTCGCTTGAGTGCTGAGTCGATTCGTGATCAGGCTCTCGCTGTTTCGGGATTGCTCGTAGATCGCATCGGTGGACCCTCGGTGAAAACTTATCAACCGGGTGATCTTTGGCGTGCGGTGAGTCACTATGGCTCCACTCCTGCAACGGCACAGACATTTGTGCAAGATCAGGGCGAAAAGCTCTATAGGCGCTCACTTTATACTTACTGGAAACGCACCTTGCCTCCGACAAACCTTGCAACCTTCGATGCGCCGAATCGTGAAGTTTGTACCGTCGGTCGCACCGCCACGAACACACCATTGCAGGCACTTGTCTTGCTCAACGACCCGCAGTTTGTCGAAGCCGCTCGACATTTTGCAGTGAGAATTCTCAAAGAAGGCGGCGGTGATGATGTCGCACGTTTGGCTTATGGTTTTCGTGCTGTCACCGCTCGTGAGCCAAATGCTGAGGAGTCCCGTCTGCTCACTGAGGCTCTGGCTCGTGAAAACGAAAAATTTTCCGGTTATCCTGATCTTGCACGTCAGTATTTGCAAAGCGGCGAGAGCCCGATCAATGTAGAATTTCCGGTCGAAACGCAGGCCGCTTGGTCTGCTGTAGCGCAACTCCTTTTGAACCTTAGCGAAACCATCACCCGTCAGTAATCATGTCGCCGTTTATCTCCACACGCCGTGCATTTCTCGGCACATCTTCCGCAGCAATTGGGCAGTTGGCTCTCGCCTCATTGATGAATCAAGAGTGCTCCGCAGCCGCCGCGCAACAAGTGATGCGTAGCTTTGCGCCCAAAGCCAAACGCGTGATCTGTTTGTTCCAGTCAGGCGGACCATCACACGTCGATTTGTTTGACGGCAAGCCATCACTTTACAAGTACCACGGCAAAGACTTGCCACCTTCCGTCCGTGGCGATCAGCGCGTGACAGGCATGACCTCGGGACAGTCTTCATTTCCTGTCGTGCAGCCTCTTGCAGAGGGTAAACCCTGTGGGCCCGCTGGTGTGTGGATCAGTAATCTTTTGCCGTGGACGCAAAAAATCGCCGGCGAAATTTGCGTGGTGCGCTCGATGCATACCGAGGCGATCAATCATGACCCCGCGATCACCTTAGCGAATACGGGATCAATGCAACTTGGCAATGCCTCAGCAGGAGCATGGATCAGCTACGGTCTCGGCACCGACAATGCCAACCTTCCAGCCTTCATGGTATTAGTCTCGCAAGGCACGGGAAAAAATCCAGGCCAACCGATCTTCTCGCGCCTCTGGGGCAGCGGATTTTTGCCCTCTCAACATCAAGGTGTGCTTTTGCGTGGCGGTGCTGAACCCGTTCTTTATCTCGATAACCCGAGCGGCATTGAACGCGAACATCGACGCGTGCAGCTAGACTCCCTTGCGCAACTCAATCAACAATTTGGCGAGCGCAGTGGTGATCCCGAAACCTTTGCGCGGATTCAGCAATACGAAATGGCATTCCGAATGCAGGCCTCCGTGCCGGAGCTGACCGATCTCTCCACCGAGAGTCCTGAAACATTTGAACTCTATGGCAAAGAATCGCGTAAGCCTGGAACCTATGCCGCAAACTGTCTTCTGGCGCGCAGACTCGCCGAACGCGGAGTGCGTTTCATCCAGCTGTTCCATCGTGGTTGGGACCAACACGTGGCTCTAGCCCGACAGCTCCCCGCGCAGTGCCGAGATACCGATCAGCCCAGTGCCGCGTTGATCATGGACTTGAAACGTCGCGGTCTGTTAGACGATACTCTCGTGATCTGGGGTGCGGAATTTGGTCGTACCGTATATTCGCAAGGTCAGCTTGGAGCTGCTTCATCAGGGCGCGATCACCATGGTCGTTGTTTCTCCGTGTGGTTGGCTGGTGGTGGCATTAAGCCGGGAAGTGTGCATGGGGAGACCGATGACTTCGGCTGGAACATCACGCGTGATCCTGTGCATTTGCGTGATCTTCACGCGACGATGTTGAATCAACTCGGACTCAATCACGAACGTTTTGTTTTCCCGTATCGGGGTCTCGACCAAAAACTCGTCGGCGTGGAACCTGCCAAGGTGGTCAAGCAAATCCTTGCGTAAATACCTTAGTGATAGGTGCTAGAGATCATTCCTGAAATAACTCAGGCTGGTGATGCGTAGTGGCATGATTGCTCTATGAAAATCATTCTTATCCTTTCACTGATTGCGTGCTGTTTGCCCTTGCATGCTAAAGTGTCGGCGAAACCAAATATTGTCATTCTTTATGCCGATGACATGGGCTTTGGCGATCTCGGGGCGAACAATCCGCAATCGAAAATCCCCACGCCCCACCTCGATCAATTGGCCAAAGAGGGCATGCGCTTTACCAATGGTCACAGCTCTTCGGGAATCTGCACGCCTTCGCGCTATGCGATGCTCACGGGGCGTTATCATTGGCGTGAATTTCATAACATTGCGAATTCGTTCGATGGTTCGATGTTTCAGAAAAATCAACTGACCTTGCCGCTGATGTTGCGCCAGCAAGGGTATGCCACGGCTGTCATTGGCAAATGGCATTTGGGCTTTGATTGGGATGGCATCCGCAAGGCTGGTGCGCCGAAAAATTCGATCAATCATACCGACTACGATTGGACCAAACCCTTTCTCGGCGGTCCTTTGGATCACGGGTTCGATTATTATTTTGGCGACAACGTCATCAATTTTCCTCCCTATGCATGGATTGAAAATGATCGATTGGTGAAAGCTCCCGATATGACCTATCAGAAATTTCCTGGTCAGCCGAAAGAAGGGAATTGGGAGTGCCGTCCAGGCCCTGGCGTAAAAGGCTGGGATCCGTATCAAGTGTTGCCGACGCTGACGCAGAAAGGTGTCGAATATGTGCGCTCGCGCAAGGGCAAGGAGCAACCGTTTTTTCTGTTTTTTCCGTTACCCTCGCCGCACGCTCCAATCATCCCGAACGATGAATTTGACGGCAAATCAAAAGCGGGTGCCTTTGGCGATTTCGTAGTGCAGACGGATGACAGTTGCGGAAAAATTTTGCAGGCCCTGCGTGATAATGGATTTGCCGAAAATACGATTGTGGTCTTCAGCGCTGACAATGGTCCAGAGCACTATGCTTACGCACGTGATGAAAAGTTCGATCACTGGTCGGCGGCTCCTTTTCGCGGCTTGAAGCGTGATATTTACGAAGGAGGTCATCATGTGCCTTTCCTGATAAGCTGGCCTGGAGTGATCAAGCCGGGCTCGGTCTCGGATGTCTTGATTTCGCAAATTGATTTGATGGCGACATTTGCGAGTCTAACGAATTTTTCCTTGTCTGCAAAAACAGCGATTGATTCGCAGAGTTTTCACGCATTTTTTACTGCCAAAGATCCAACGCCACCACGTAGTTCGATGGTGCACAATACGCATCCGAAAAACTACGCGGTGCGCAAAGGTGATTGGGTGTTGATCGATGCCGTTCATGGATTTGGGGGGCAGGCCGCGCCCAAAAACTGGATTGCGAAACATCAAATGCCTGCTGATGACAAGCAGGCTGTGGAGCTTTATGATTTGAAAAACGATATTGCACAGAAAAAGAATCTCGCAGACGAGCATCCCGAGAAAGTCACCGAGCTCAAGGCTGAGTTGAAGCGGATTCGTGAAAGCGACTCATGATGTTGATTGATCTTCTACTGAAGTTCGCTCGGTGAAATCGATTTTTGATGGGATTCAAATTGGGCTCTGAGAAAATCGAGACGTTCTTTGATTTTTCGTTCGTGACCATTACTACTAGGATTGTAGTAGTTTTTGCCCTCGGGCAAATAAGCTTGGGGCACGTAGTTCTCGGGGTAGTCGTGGCTGTAGAGATACTCCAATTCCGAGTCTTTTGTGCCAGAGCGTGAGGCGAGAGATTTTCGACTCTTGGTGCGAAGGTGTTGCGGTACAGCGAGCGTTCGACCTTGCGCGACATCGGCCATAGCCATGCCAAGTCCCATGTAGGCGGAGTTTGATTTGGGCGCAGCTGCAAGATACACTGCGGCATGGGCGAGGGGAATGCGACCTTCGGGCATGCCGATGAATTCGAGTGCGTGATGAGCATCGATGGCGATGCGCAGTGCGGCAGGATCGGCCAGTCCGACATCTTCGCTGGCGAGGATGACAAGTCGACGAGAAATAAAGCGTGGGTCTTCACCGGCGTGCAGCATTTTGGCGAGCCAATACAAAGCGGCATCGGGATCGGAGCCGCGGATGGATTTGATGAATGCGGAAATGGTATCGTAGTGATTGTCCTCGTCGTAAGCGATGGATTTTTTCTGGATCGATTCCTCGGCGACTTCTAACGATAAATGAATGTTGCCCTCGGCATCCGCAGGGGTGGTGAGTATCGCCAGTTCCAATGCGGTGAGTGCTTTGCGCACATCGCCATCGGATTTTTCGGCAATGTGATGCAGGGCTTTGTCATCGATGACCAGCGGCAAATGTCCGAGTCCGCGTTCAGGATCGCTGATCGCTCGTTGCAACACCGGCATCAGTTCGGCGGTGCTGACGGGTTCTAGTTGAAAAATCTGCGAGCGCGATGTCAGCGGTGAATTGATGTGAAAAAACGGATTGTGCGTGGTGGCTCCGATGAAACGAATGGCTCCGCGTTCGATGTGTGGCAGTAGCACATCTTGCTGCGATTTGTTGAAGCGATGGATTTCATCGATGAACAAGATGGTGGTTTGATTACGAATGTCACGATAGTGCTTGGCTTGATCGATCTTGGCGCGGATTTCGGCGACATTCGATTCGACGCCGTTGAGAGACTCGAAGCGTGATCCCGTCATGCGTGCGATTACAGTGGCGAGCGTCGTTTTTCCCGTGCCAGGAGGGCCGTAAAAAATCAGTGACGTGAAGCGATCGGACTCGATGGCACGACGCAGTAATTTTCCCGGAGCAAGAATGTGCTGTTGGCCAGCGATCTCGTCAAGATGCTGCGGCCGCATGCGCGAGGCGAGCGGCTCGTTGTGCGGATTCTGCGGCTTGGGTTGATGGAAGAGATCGGACATGGAGAGATGCGAAATGATCGGAAGGATCGGACAAATTGAGCCGATCTTAATCCTTACGCATGATACAAGAGAATCGAGTTGGCAGTGAAGTGATCGGAGAGCATGTCGGATACAATGACGATCGGAGTGCCGGGTTGAGCGAGGTTGTTTTCGCGAAGGATTTCCGCTGCGCGTTGGATCGTCTCGTCGATGGTTGGCGAAAATGCTAACTGAAATGCGGTGACGCCACGCGATAGGGCAAGTTGACGACAGACACGTTCTTTGGGGGAAAAGGCATAGAGCGGTGTGCGCGGACGTAGCAGTGCGGTGTGGTTGGCAACGATGCCGCGACGAGTCAGCACAATCAAACAAGCACCCGGCAGGGAGTCAGCGAGGATCACGGCAGCACGACATGTTTTCTGACGCTCATCGCGCAAGATCGCGTGTTCCGCATAGCCGAGGCCGCCGCTGCGTTCGATGCGTGAGGCGATACGCACAAAAGCTTCCATGCAGCGAATCGGATAGGCACCGACGGATGTCTCGCCCGAGAGCATCAAGGCGTCGGCTTCTTCAAAGGTTGCATTGGAAACATCGGTCACCTCGGCACGTGTTGGCGTGGGATTGGTGATCATCGATTCTAACAACTGCGTCGCCACGATCACACGACGTCCCAGTTCATGGCAACGGCGGACGATGCGGCGTTGCAAGATCGGGAGTTCTTCAAATTCGACTTCGACACCGAGGTCGCCACGCGCGATCATGATGACGTCAGTCGCTTGGATGATCGAGTCGATGTTGCGGATCGCTTCTTGGTCCTCGATTTTCGCCACAATCTGCGCGCTGCCTTCGAGTTTTTCCATCGCAGTGCGAAGTTCACGCACGTGTGCGGCATCGCGCACGAAAGATCCCGCCACAAAATCTGCCTCACACTCGACGGCGAGTGCCAAATCCGTGTGGTCTTTTTCTGTTAGGGCAGGGAGGTTGAGGCGAACGCCTGGCAAGTTGATGTGTCGGCGCGAGCCCAGCTTGCCGGGAGTTTTTACCTCGCAGGTGATCGAGTCAGGTCGCACGCTTTTGATCAACATCAGCATCGCACCATTGTCGACGACGAGAGTATTGCCCTCACTGACATCATCCATCAAGCCGCCATAGTTGACCGTTGTGGAAAGAGGAATGGTGGCGGGTGCATCGACTTTGCGAAATTCGACAAGGTCACCTTCTTTGAGCTCATAAGGTTGCGCAAGATCACCCGTGCGGATCGAGGGGCCAGTGAGATCGAAAAGCACAGCGATGTGAGCATTGCGATCTTTGGCTTGCTTGCGCACACGGCGAGCCATTTCCCGCGCCCACTCGTGCTTGGCGTGGGACATGTTGAGACGAAATACATCGGCTCCGACGTCCATCAGCGCGCCGATGGTTTCTTCAGATTCTGTTGCGGGGCCGAGGGTGCAGATAAATTTGGTGCGTGGTTGCATAATCGTGGATGAACAAGAGTGAACACGAAACATGCCAAAAAGGCAACCATTGCTTCCGCTTCTGCTCGCAGCATCCTGTCATGCGTGAAATCGATCGAAAACCTCCGATTTTGTTCATTTTGGTAATTTTTCGCAAAAATCACTGACAAATCTTGACCGATTCCGCCTGTCTCCCTAGTTTTTCGCGCGCAAGCGCACCGAAAATTTTATGAATATCCACGAATATCAGGCCAAAGAGCTGTTTGACCGCTTCCAAGTCCCTAGTCCGAAAGGAAAAGTTGCCTCCACACCCGAAGAAGCGTCTGCTGCGGCCCGCGAGTTTGCTGGTGCTAAGCTTGTCATCAAGGCCCAGGTGCATGCCGGTGGTCGTGGCAAAGGTCACTTCAAGAATGGCTTCCAAGGTGGTGTGCATTTGATCGAGTCCCCTGAGCAAGCTGCCGATTTCGCCAGCAAAATGCTGAACGAAACTCTCGTCACCGTGCAAACGGGCGAAGCTGGTCGCTTGGTGCGCAAGGTGATGGTGGCCGAGGCCGTGGACATTACGCACGAATATTACCTCGCGATTTTGATGGACCGTGCCACATGCCGTCCTGTGATTGTTGCTTCCACGGAAGGTGGCATGAACATCGAGGACGTCGCGCACAATACTCCCGAGAAAATCATCCGTCAGTTCATTCATCCGCTGCTCGGCCTCCAAGCCTACGAAGTGCGGAAAATTTCTGCTGCCCTTGGTCTCGAAGGCGACAATGCCAAGCAGTTTGCGAAACTTCTCGGCAATCTCTACAAACTTTTCATTCAGTGCGATTGCTCGATGCTCGAGATCAATCCACTCGTCACCACGCCCGATGGCCGCGTGCTCGCGCTCGACGCCAAGTTCGGCTTCGATGACAACGCGCTCTATCGCCATCCTGACATCGTCGCCATGCGAGACAAAGAGGAGGAAGATCCTCGTGAAGTGGCTGCATCTGAATACGACCTCAACTACATTGGTCTCGATGGCAACATCGCATGCCTTGTCAACGGCGCCGGTCTCGCCATGGCAACCATGGACATCATCCAACACTACGGTGGTGAACCAGCCAACTTCCTCGACGTGGGCGGTGGCGCATCCAAGGAACAAGTTTCCGCAGCCTTCAAAATCATTCTTGGCGATCCCAACGTTAAAGGTATTATGATCAACATCTTCGGTGGCATCATGGACTGCAACGTGATTGCGGAAGGTGTTGTCGCAGCAGCGAAAGAAACCGGCCTGCCGATTCCTTTGGTCGTTCGTCTCGAAGGCAACAACGTTGAGGCCGGCAAAGCCACCTTGGCAGCCAGCGGTATCAACATCACCGCCGCCAGCACTATGGCCGATGCGGCACAAAAAATCGTCGCGCTGGTAAACTGAAGATCTCTCGGCCATGACGCAAAAGCAATTCTACGACTGGCAAACCATGGGAGGAAGCAAAGATGTTTCCGCTCTGGTACAGTCGTTGGAAGAGCGGGAAATCTCATGGTGTATGATTGGCGGCCTAGCTGTCAATCACTGGGCGGAAGAACCGATGGCTACA
>Ga0208597_1000480_pt1 | contig 15642 bp, 9 predicted proteins | sample LakMenEpi05May12_FD_150673 | JGI IMG/M metagenome (GOLD analysis project Ga0208597, IMG submission 150673) | Freshwater microbial communities from Lake Mendota, WI - 05MAY2012 deep hole epilimnion (SPAdes) | ecosystem: Environmental > Aquatic > Freshwater > Lake > Epilimnion/Euphotic zone ...
AAACCGTAAAAGCAATGCCAGATGGTTTTGAAATTGAATTTACTAAACCAATAGACAAGAAAAAAGCAACCAACTTATCCTCTTACTTAGTAGAGAGTTTTAATTATAAGTATACGCCAGTATATGGTAGTCCTCCCGTGAATTTAAAAAAATGTCCTGTAAAGGGCGTGAAAGTATCTGAGGATGGATTAACCGTGCGTATTATTGTGGGGGATTTAAGACAATATTATATCCATAAAATTTCATTAGATGGTATCAGGGATCAGGATAGTTCTTATTCATTAGTGCATCCAACTGCCTATTATACGTTGAATAATATTCCTGATGGGCCTAGTTTGTCATTAAAGGAAGTGAGTACAAAGAATGTAGCCATCGCGACTGCAGCTGTTGCAAAAGTGAAAGCAGGTGAAGTGATGACGTATGAGCAAGTTAAACCATTATTGATTCGTAATACTTGTGTTGCTTGCCATAACCCTAATAAAAAATTAGTGGGACCAGGTTTTAACGAAATAGCTAAAAGAAAATATTCAGTGGATAAAATTTTACAACTGATTAAAATTCCACAACCACAAAACTGGCCTGAGTATGCAACACCGATGGCGCCAATGCCACAAGTATCTGAAGCAGATGCGCGTAAAATTGCAACTTGGATAAATTCATTAGATAAGTAGTGAAGGGGTTAAACAAAATATTTAAAATGCAACCATATAAATTATATGTGGTTGCATTTTTTGTGTTATGTATCTCATGTACCAAGTCGGAAGGAACTGATGTAAAAATTATTATACCGAATCCGGTTAATTTAAATACAGATTCAGTCAATTATTTAGCATTGGGCGATTCATATACGATTGGCACTTCCATTGATCTCGTGGATGGTTATCCTAATCAAACTTTTCAATTACTCAAAGGTGCAGGACTTAAAATGAGTTCCCTTCAAATCATTGCTAAAAATGGGTGGACTGCAGATGATTTAAAGAATGGGTTAGCGGGCGCCGATAAAAAAGGAGTGTACCAAATTGTGACCATTTTAATTGGGGTGAATAATCAATACCAAGGTAGACCAATGAATGAGTATGAGCCAGTATTTTTATCCTTACTTAAATCAGCAATTGCATTGACTGGGAATAAGCCTAAAAGAGTTTTTGTTTTGAGTATTCCTGATTGGGGAATAACCCCTTTTGCTTCAGGAAGAGATCGAAAAGTGATTGCAAATGAGATTGATAATTATAATATAGTTTGTGAAAATTATGCGAAAGCTTATGGCGCTAATTTTATAAATATCACAGATGGGTATCGTGTGGATGGATTTAAAACAGATTATTTAGCAGTGGATGCATTACATCCTTCTAAATTAGAATACACCAAGTGGGCGATTAAATTAACCCAACAAATTGTGAATGTATTTGCGGCGGGTGGGTAAGATACATTATCATATTTAGAGTTTATTCGAATATATAACTTGTTAGTAATTGAATTTTTGTTTTGATTTATTTGGTGATTAGTTGTAGTAGGTTTGCTCAGCTCATTGGGTATAGAATAATATTAATTTATTTTTGGTTAAATGATTCTCAATTAGCAATTCAACGTGTTAGTGGACGAGTTCAACAAGGGGGACATAACATTGAGGCTGAAGTAGTTAAAAGAAGGTATCATAGAAGTATATCAAATTTGGTAAATATTTATATACCTTTAGTAGACGAATTACTAGTTTTTGATAACTCTGAATCCAAGTTGGATTTGATAGCAGAAAAACCTTATCAAAATCAATTATTAATTTCAAATTTTCACAAATGGAACAAATTAATGAAAAGCATATAGAAATACAATATGTTAGGAGTGATGAAGCTAAAAGAATTATTTCGAGCTTAAGCAACTTAAATCAAGAAGTAATTGCTTCTCATAAAAAAACGAACACGCCATTAGTTATTTCTGTAGATGGGAAAATAGTTCATATCAAGCCTGAGGATTTATAATTCCCGTTGCCGACTGCCGGTTTCATTTCATTACGCCGGCGTTGAATTATTATTCGAGACATAGTCTTTAGGATTAACGCCATATTGCTTTTTAAATTCCCTGCTAAAGTATTTCCTGTCATTAAAACCAACGGTAAAAGAAACTTCATTTATTGTTAATGTTTTTTCTAACAGTAATTGTGCTCCTTTTTTTAATCTTATTGATTTCACAAAATCATTCACTGACATATTGCTTACTGCTTTTATTTTTTTATATAGAATAGGGGTGCTCATTGCAACTTTTTTTGCAAGTTTATCTACGCCAAATTCAGGATCATCTAAATGGCTCTCGATAATATTTATTACATTAACTAAGAAGTCTCTCTCGACAGTGTTAATAAACAAATGATCGGTTGAATTTGGAACTATTTCTTGTTGATGTAATTTAACCAGTTGGGTGTTAAATTTGTGACGTAATTTTTCACGTGCTTGAATAATATTACGAATAGATAATTCTAAAATTTTAATACTAAATGGTTTTGAAATATAGATATCAGCGCCAGTCTCAAGTCCAGTAATTTGATCTTTCTCGGCATTTTTAGCAGTGAGCAAAACTACTGGAATATGACTAGTTCTATTATCAGATTTAATTTTTTCACAAAGGGTAAATCCATCCATTATTGGCATCATTACATCACTAATTATAATATCTGGAATAATCTCACAAGCTTGTTCCCAGGCTTCTAATCCATTTTCGGTCAATACTATATTATAGTCTTTGCAGAAATGTTCGTGTATTAAATTTCTAATTTCAACGTTATCCTCGGCTATTAATATGACAAAGTGATTATCTGTTACGTCTTGTATAATTATACTATTATCAACATTTTGCCAATCATTTGGTATCGTTCCATTTGAATTTTGGATTTCAGCTTGTTCTAATAAATGTATGGTTTTTTCAAAATGTTTATTTCCTTGAAATAATGTGACTGTAAAAGTAGTTTTTCCATTTTCATTATTCATTGCATATTCGCTTTCAACGCTAATGTTCCCCTGGTGTAATGATATAATATTTTTAGAAAGTGCTAACCCAATTCCATAGCCCGTATTTTGTATTCCATGATCTGCAACTTGGAAGAAATTTGTAAATAAATTATTGATATATTCTGGAGCGATTCCCTTGCCATTATCGCTAACGGTTATAGTTACTTTGTTGTCCTTTATTTTTACTTGTAAACATATTGAGCCACCCCTTGGTGTAAATTTAATTGCATTTGTTAATAAATTAAAAAATACCTTTTCTAATTGCTCTTCGTCAAAATATAAAATTATTTCTTCTAAATCATGAAGAAAGGAAATTTTTATATTTTTTAATATTGCTATTTCTTTAAAACTATCAAAGATGTCATATAGTAAAGGAATAATATTTTTTCTTTTTATTTTTAGCTTTAATGTTTGACTTTCTGTCTTTCTAAAGTCCATCAATTCGTTCACTAATTTTAGTAATCTGTTTGAATTATTTTTAACTTGTTGTAGCTGATGGTTTATATATACATCCTTATTACTCTTATCTATGAGTCCTTCCAATGGAGTCATGATTAATGTTAAATGCGTTCTAATTTCATGAGAAACATTAGTAAAGAAGTTAATTTTATTTTTATTTAATTCATCTTCTTTTTTTATTAATGCTTTCAAATATATAAACCTAGTTATAAAAAACAATAATACAATTAGAAGAATTGAGTAAATGCAATAAGCGGTAAAGGTTAACCAAATAGGAGGAAGTATTTTTATTTTTAATGAAATTGGATGACTCCATATACCATCATTATTCGCCCCTTTGACCCATAAGGTGTAATTACCAGCAGATAAATTTGAAAAAGTGACTGAGTTGTCTTTAGTTAGGTTCCAGCTTTTATCAAACCCTGCTAATTTATAAGCGTATGAATTTTTTTCACTTTTAATATAATTTAATAACGAAAATTCGATTGTAAAAATGTTTTGATCATTCTTGAATTCAATTAATTTAGTGTCATTAATATTCTTTTTTAATAATCCGTTTTTTTCATTAATTGCAACGGAATTATTAAATAATTTTAAATTCGTAAATATTATGGGTGCTTTGTTTTCGTTACTTTCTATTTGACTTGGTAAAAAATTTACAATCCCATTGTATCCACCAAAATATAACCGACCTTCTGTATCTTTTAAATAGGAGTTATAATTAAATTGTTTTCCAATTAGCCCATCACTTTTATTATATACTTTGAATGTTTTATTTAGTTGATTATATTTCATTAGTCCATTATCTGTGCTAATCCAAATATTACCTAATTCATCCTCTAGCAATCCTAATATATTTCGGTTTGTTAAAATATCGGCATGTGAATATTTATATATATTTTTATTTAAAGTATTATATAATCTCAGTCCACCATTATTACTCCCAATCCATATATTGCCATTAATATCTTCTAACAAACAATTTATAGTGCTTTCATTTGAAATTAAACTTAATTCTTCACCTTCTTTTTTAAATAAACCATTTTCAGCAGCAATATAGATATCGTTATTTCTACCCTTAAATAATATTTTAGGGTAGGAAAGCTTTTTATTTATTTCTATATATTCTTTTGATATTTCTGTTAAATCAATGCCGTTTCTTTTTAAATTATACAAACCTTTGTTTGATGCTACCCATAATACATTTTTATCATCTTCTATAATAGAAGTTATTTCAGAATTCTGTGTAATTGAATTATTCCCAATAAATAAATATCGTTTGAATTTGTTATTTTTTTTATCAAACACATTTAATCCACCACCATGTGTTCCAGTCCATACATTATCGTCTTTATCTATGTATACAGTTTTCACTAAATTTGACCCTAAACTAAAATTATCATTATTTTTATTTTTATATATTGTAAATGATTTATTAATACGGTTATAATAGTTTAAGCCACCACCTTCTGTCCCAATCCACAAATTTTTTAATTTATCTTCAACAATGCTACTAATTACATTATTACTAAGACTAGTCTGATTATTTTGATTTTGTAAAATATTGAAATTTGTATTTTTTGAATACACTAAATTAACCCCCCCAAAATAAGTACCTATCCAAAAATTATCATTTTTATCTTCATATAAACTATAAATTGAATTTTGATTTAGGCTTTGTTTATTATTTGTTTCATTCTGATAAAATTCATTTTTTTTATTTTTAGAACTAATTACACTAATTCCTTCTTGTGTCCCAATCCATATTTCTCCATTCTTTCTCGCCTTAATTATTCTAATATTATTATTTATTATCTCGGGGCCTAAATTATTTTTCCCAATACGTTTAAATATTTTATTTTTGTATTTAAATAGCGTTATACCATTATTCTGGGTTCCTATCCAAATATTATTATTATCCTCTGTTATGGTAGTAATATAGTTTCCACTGAGCGAGTTTGAATTTTGACTTTGATGCTGAAAATTTTCATATTTATATTCCCCGTTAATTTTATACATTATAGTTAATCCATTATTTGTTCCAATTAAAATTTTACCAGTTTTATCTTGGTAAATACTTCGTATAATATTTCCTACTATCGTATTATTTTTTACTTTATTAAATGATTTTATTTCGCCATTCACATTCTGCATACTTATATATAACCCATTTGAGGTTCCAACCCATATTTTACCTTCTTTGTCCTCTAGTAAACTATAAATAATTGGGTTAACCCCATTTTCCAAGGTTATACGCTCTACATTGTCTTTTCTATTATTGTAGATGCTTAATCCAAATTCACTGCCTATCCACAATGTATTTTTAGAGTCAGATAAAATAGATATAATATAATTGCCGGGTAGGGTATTTATATCGGTTTTATTTTTTTTGTATGTTTTGAAATTGATACCATCATATCGAATCAATCCATTTCCGCTTCCAAACCACATAAATCCGACTTTGTCCTGCGTAATTGCTAAAATGGAATTATTTGTCAAGCCATTTTCAACAGTAATATGATTGAAATTTACACTTTGAGCATGTAGTGTATAATTTAATAGTAATAATTGCAGTATTAATAAGGTATACTTGATCATTTTGTTACAATATGTGAAAGTTGCATCAATATTCGATTGCATAGTTTAATAATACGTTTAAAAGTAATATTTCTTTAACCAAACTATTTAAAAAATGGATATTATAATTGTATATATTTATTGATAATCAATGCTTTATAATATTATTTATGATTTTCACCCTAATCCTTTATGATTATCTACCCATCATGACTGTACATAAATCTAATTTAGAGTAACTAAGCCATTTACTATCTATAAGAGTTATTCAAATAGATTAAATCTGGTTATTTAGAATGTTAAAAACTAAAAATTTGCTTATGCGATTGCTACGAATCTCCTGTTTGCTACCTGGGGTAAAACACTTTACCATCTTGGGAGCGTTATTTTTATTACCTATGCTGATTTTAGCTCAATCCAAAACCATTTCTGGTACTGTAAAAGACGAAAATGGTAAGTTTGTGGCTTCAGCCTCGGTAACTATCAAAAATTTGACCACTGGGACTACCACTAATGAATTAGGTCAGTTTTCTATTTTAGCTGTTAAAGGTCAAACTATCCTGATCAAAGCGGTTAATTTCGAAACTTTAGCCGTTATTATTGGGAATCAAACAAGTATTAATGCAACACTCAAATCGACTACGACAAATCTAGATGACGTAATTGTTGTTGGTTATGCTACTCAGAAGAAAGTAAATCTAACTGGTGCAGTAGCTACCGTAACAGCTAAACAAATCGAGAATCGACCAATCGTAAACTTATCCAGCTCCTTAGGAGGCTTACTCCCTGGTGTATATATAGCACAGACATCTGGTAAACCAGGTTCTGACGGGGCTAATATCGTTGTTAGGGGTAGAGGTACACTTAGCGGTAGTAGTCCACTTATAATAATTGATGGAGTTGTTGGTTCATTAGATGCGGTAAATCCATTAGATGTTGAAACTGTTACGGTATTAAAGGATGCAGCTTCTGCTTCTATTTATGGATCACAGTCCGGTAATGGAGTTGTTTTAGTGACCACCAAGAAAGGGCAAAAAAATAAAACAACAATTACTTATAATGGTGTTTTTTCATCGACTGCTCCAATGAATTTGCCACAATTTGTTACAAATTATGCCGATAACATGCGTTATACAAATGAAGCACATACGAATGTTGGACAGGCTGCAAAGTATAGTGGTATGACAATCAATGCATGGGATTCTGCTAGTAAAATACCTAATTCATTAAACCCATTGGGTGTACCCAATTATATAGCTTATCCAAATACGGATTGGGTTGATGCCTTATTTAGTAATAACTTAACTCAGAATCATAATATCTCAATAAATGGTGGATCTGATAAGTCAACTTATTTATTTTCTATTGGCTACTTAAATAATCAAGGTACCATTCAAAATACATGGAGTAAAAGGTATCAACTAAGAGCTAATATAGAGGCGAAGGTGAATAAATTTCTTACAGTAGGTACACAAACTTTTGCATTATTTCAAGAAAATGCGATGGGCAATACTTCAGGTGCTTTTAATTTTTTAAGACAAACTACTCCAGGGTTAGTTCCATTTTATGATAATAAATATGGCTTTGCGCAAACGCCTGAAGAAAATCAACAAGCGAATAATATCCTTTCTTTTTTAAATAATACTTTAGGAAAGGATCAAACATCTCGTTTCAACACTTCTGTTTATGCGAATGTTGCAATTGTTAAGGGCTTATCCTTTGAAAGTCGTTTTAACTATCAAATGCGTCAAAACGAATTCAGGTCTAGAACAAATCCTGCTGCAGGAGTTAGATGGAATTTCGCTTCGCAAGTGCAACAAACTTTTGCGCCAGACCCATCGACACTTTCATCTTCCTATGGATTTGATAAAAATTATCAAATTACAATCGATAATGTATTGAGATATACGACAACTATTGCTACTGATCATTCGATTTCTGCTTTTGCAGGATATAATCAATTGTATTATAACTTATACAATCTTAATGCTTCTAAACAAGGCATGGTAGATTACAGTATTTATGTTCCGAGTGCAGTATTACTTCCAACATCAACTACTGGTACAGAAAGTGATTGGGCTATTCGTTCATTATTTGGACGTGTTAACTATTCATTTAAAGGGAAATATTTATTAGAAGGTAACATTCGTAGGGATGCGGTTTCTAGGTTTTCGCCAGACAGCCGTGTTGGTATTTTCCCATCAGCTTCTGCAGGTTGGAGAATTTCTGAAGAAAATTTCATGAAAAATGTTACTTGGGTTTCTAATCTAAAACTAAGGGCTTCATATGGAGATTTGGGTAGTTATGCGTCAGGTTTATATGACTGGCAATCTACTTACTCAACAAGATTATATTCTTTTAATAATGTTCAAGCGTCAGGGTTAGCTGTAGGTAGATATTCTAATAATGCTTTGCAATGGGAATCAACCAATGTAAAAAATATCGGAATAGATGCATCATTTTTTGGCCGTAAATTGAATGTTGAATTAGATGTATTCAGAAGAAATACTGCTGGTATATTATCTACTATTAGCATACCAATTACTGCGGGTATCGCTTCAGCGCCAACTGTAAATTTAGCAGGTGTTCAAAATCAAGGGTTAGAATTATCACTTGGAACGAGCGGAAATATTGGGAAAGTTGGCTATTCAATTTCAGGAAATTTTGCAATCACTGAAAATGTAGTTACAAAATATAGGGGAAAATTAGACGAAAAATTTGTAACTGATGCAAATGGTGTTAAAGTGTATCAATCTAATCTAGGAGCAGTTTATAATGCTGGAGCATTAGAAGGCAAGATGATAGGAGAGCATTACGTTTATAATGTGTATAAAGGAACCGGGAAATATTTCAATGCTGACGGTACTGTAAATATTACTGGTGGTCCAAAAGATGGTATGATTAGAACCGAAGAGGATATTAATTGGGTTAAGGCAATGTTAACTGCTGGTTATAAAATGCGACCAGGTAATGCTGTTCGTAAAGATGCTATTTGGTATGGCGACTTGTTGTATGCAGATTTAAATGGTGATGGTGATTATGGCAATAGTTATGATAGGTCATTTACAGGAACCTCCACATTACCAAAATATGTATTCGGTTTTAATGCTGAATTTACTTGGAATGGATTTGACATATTTATGTTGTGGTCTGGTGCTACTGGTATGCAATATCAATTTAATGCAGATGGTTATAATAACTCATATGTAGTTTATGGTAACGCTATAAATGCTAGTGTAGTTGCAGACAGATATTATTATAACGAGACAAACCCTGCGGATCCTAAAAATAATATTAATGCCGCTAATACTAGATTAAAAGTAACGGATGGCCAAAATAAAGGAGTATCAAGTAATTGGTGGTTATATGATGCAGGTTGGATGAAATTAAAAAATGTTCAAATAGGATATAATTTACCGAATTCAGTAATTAATAAAATGTCAATTCAAAAAGCAAGGATATATTTTAGTGGAGAAAACTTATTATTATTTACTAAATATCCAGGATTGGATCCTGAAATTGGAAGCGGTATTGATTATCCAACAATGAAACAATATGCATTTGGTATAAATGTTACATTCTAAATTTTAAATTAAGAACTCATGAATAAGAAAATATATATATTATTAAGTTTTGTAGCGCTAGTCACTAGTGGATGCAAAAAAGAATTATTAGATACAGTGCCCTATGATCAATTAAGTAGTGCTACAATGTGGACCACAGATAACTTAACTGATTTAGGAGTCAATTCTATATACAACGCATTAAGGCTTGGTCAAAATACAGGAAGTGCTTCTGGCTTAGAACCATATCAATATGATCGATTTGGTGTTACGGGACAAACGCGTGATGCTGGAGGTGATGCGATGCTTTTAGGTACAATAACACCTGGCAATGGTTTGTTTAGTAGTAATTGGACTAACTATTATGAAGGAATTATTCGTGCCAATGATGCTATTGCAAATATCCCCACTAAATCGCCTTCAACTGTTGTAAAAAAAGCTAGATTAATTGCGGAATCTAAATTTTTAAGGGCTTATTTTTATTTTAAATTAAATGAAATGTGGAGAGGTGTTCCAATTTACTTAGAACCTTTTAATTATACTGAAGCTGTCAAGCCAAGATCTACTGAAGCCGAAGTATGGGCTGTTATATTAAAGGACCTTTCTGATTGTATTGCAGAGGTAAATGTTCCAAATAAGTATGCTAAAGGGAATTCAAATTTTGGAAGAATTACGAAAGGTGCTGCTTATGCATTAAGAGGTAAAACATACTTGTTGATGCAAAAATGGGCCGAAGCGGCAGCAGATTTTGCTAGTGTAAAGTCGGCTGGATATGCAATTTTTCCAGACTATAATACTTTGTTCAAAGAATCAAATGAACAAAATGATGAGATGATTTTTTCAATTCAGAATACGGGAATTAATGGTCTTGGATCAACTACACAATTTTTCTGTGGCACTAGATCTTCCTTTGGTTCATGCTGGAATACCTATTTAGTATCACCCAAAGTGGTTGATTTATTTGAAAATACAGATGGAAGTAAATTTAGTTGGGATGGCATTATCCCAGGATTTAGTACAATGACTCCTCAAGCGCGACAAATTTATTTTATGCGCGACAATTTGACTCCGACTGAGCTTACAGCAAGGTCTAAATTAGGGGCAGATGTTACCAAATATCTTGCAACTGGAAATGAAACTAGATTAATGAAGGCGTATACCAATAGAGACCCAAGATTAAATACATCTGTGATTATTCCTTATACATCATATAATGGTATCATAGGGACATCTGCAGCTCCAGTATATAGTAGATTCCCTTTTAGAAGTGATGTATCGGGTGGTGATTTGAGAACAGATACACAAGCTGAATTTTATTACTTGCATCGTAAATTTGTTTACGAAGGAAGTACTGAGTTATTAAATAGATCATTCGGGCCTATTGATTTTCCACTTATTAGATATGCTGATGTTTTATTAATGTGGGCTGAAGCGTTAAATGAAATTGGTGATGTAGCAGGTGCACTGAGTAAGGTGAATGAGGTGAGGGCTAGAGTTAAAATGCCAGCGTTACAACAAACTGATGCAACTAAACCAACCCATGTAATAAGTCAAACAGCTGCTAGGGATCGGATACGTAATGAGCGTCGTTATGAATTCATAAATGAAGGTGTAAATTATTTTGATGAGATTAGATGGAGAACATGGAAAACCAGCGTATTCACTAATAATGGTTTACAAAGTGTTTGGGGACAGAGAAATACAACCTATACATGGGGCGGTGATCATTTTTATGTTTGGCCAATCCCACAGTCCGAAATTCAGATTAATAATAAACTAACGCAAAACCCAGGTTGGCCAAATTAGTTTTTATTTTAGATTAAATTAGATATTTTAGCAAGTAGAATAAAGTAAGAGCCTTTTACAAGGCTCTTACTTATTGCATCATATTTTTAATATTATTTAACTATGTTTTTTAATTATTTTGTTGTTTTTTTTATTTTGATTTCATTGAGTTGTTCAAAATCATCTAATCCAAAAACAATTGATCCACCGCCTACTAATACTGTTATACCAAGTTACGAATTAGCTTGGCAAGATAATTTTGATGCCCCTAAATTGGATTTATCTAATTGGTATCATCGATATCCAGGAGTGCGTCATGATGGATTTAATGATACTACTACAGTAAGTACGGATGGACTAGGGAATTTAATCATCAAGGTATACTCTGATACCATTGCTGGTAATATAAAGCACCATACTGGAATGGTAGCTACAACAAAGGAATATAAATTTGGGAAGTGGGAAGTACGCGCAGCCTTTATTAATAAATCGGGATCCTGGTCGGCCTATTGGCTTCAAAGTGCAACGATGGGATCGCCAATTGGTAATCCGCAGTTGGCTGGGATGGAAATTGATGTTGTAGAGACTTTACATAATGATGGGCGTGTTCATCAAAATATTCACTGGGATGGTTACGATGTAAACCATAAAAAAGCAGGGTTTATCACTGGCGATTTAGGAGCAAATAGTGGTGCATATCATATTTATACTTTAGAGTGGACACCCACTTTTTACAAATTTTTTGTAGATGGGGCATTGACATGGACTTATACTGCTAATATTTCACAACGTTCTGAATTTATGATTTTAAGTTCCGAAGTAAAAAATTATGCTATTGGTTCATGGGCTGGGCCTATCAATGCTGGGGGATTTGGGACATTCAAAAATTCACAAACGATCATGAAGGTTGATTATGTTAAATACTATAAATTATTATAATGAAATTAGTTAAAATTATTGCTCATTTTTTTGTTGTATTTTTACTTTTTTTTATTTCGATAGATGCAAGCGCTTACGATCCTAGAAATTTGTTACAAAAGAAAGCTACAGTTAATGAATTATTATCTATGCTTTCTACTAAATCAGAATGGATTAAATATCCGGCTTATCAGGATCGCAAAGGATGGGATGCCTACACGGGGAATTTAAAATTAAAATTAATTCAGGACGGAGAAAAAAATCTTAATTATACTTGGAAAGTAGTCAAGGCTACAGATTATCTAGAATTTGAAAAAAGTGGTAACCGGACAATAATGGAAAACCCTTTTGGCCAAAATAATAATGCATTAAGTAGTTTATTGTATGCAGAATTAGCGGAAGGGCAGGGGCGCTTTATGAATCAAATTATTAATGGTATTTGGCATACTTGTGAAATGTCAACTTGGGTTTTATCCGCACACCTTCCTGTTCAAAAATCAAAACGTTCTTTGCCAGATATAAAAGAGGAAATTATTGATTTAACCTCAGGAGATTTAGGATCTTTTTTGTCCTGGACTTGGTATTTTATGCATGATGAATTAGATAAAGTTAATCCATCCATCGCTGCTAAATTAAAATCAAACATACAGCAAAGAATTTTAGTGCCCTATATGGCACGAGATGATTATTGGTGGCAGGCTTTAAATTACAAGCCTGGTATGATGGTAAACAACTGGAATCCATGGTGTAATTTTAATGTGCTTACTTGTTTCTTATTACTAGAAGAAAATCCAGCTAATTTAGCTAAGGCAGTTTATAAAACGATGCGTAGTACCGATCAGTTTATAAATTATGTCAAAGAAGATGGGGCATGTGAAGAAGGACCCTCTTATTGGGGGCATGCAGCCGGTAAAATGTATGACTACTTACAGCTTTTACATGATGCAACCAAGGGCAAGCTTTCGATATTTGATGAGCCTATAGTAAAAAATATGGGAGAGTATATTGCACGCAGTTATGTAGGTAATGGTTGGGTTGTAAATTTTGCGGATGCCTCCGCAAAGGGTGGTGGTAATCCGGGTTTAATATTCAGGTATGGGAAAGCTGTAAATAGTAATGGTATGCAATCTTTTGCAAATTACCTTTTGGGAGGGAAAACGCAGTGGACTGATATAAATGAAAGCAGAGATTTTTTTAGAACTATGGAAAATATAAAAACAGCTAGCGATATATTTTCTGTAAAACCTTCCCTTTTAAGTGAAAAATTTTCATGGTATCCTAATACCGAGTTTTGTTATATGAAAAATAACAATAATTTCTTTTTCGCATCTAAAGGAGGGTATAATAATGAAAGCCATAATCATAATGATGTTGGGACATTTTCTTTGTACATAGATACTTTGCCTGTTTTTATTGATGCAGGAGTGGGCACCTATACAAGACAAACTTTTAGTGATGAACGATATACTATTTGGACAATGCAAAGTGATTATCATAATCTTCCTATGATTAATGGAATGCCTCAAAAATTTGGTGCTGAATATAAATCGTCTAATGTGAAATTTGATGAAGCACACAGTGAGTTTAGTATGAATATTGCTAATGCTTATGCCAAGGAAACTGGAGTAGCCGATTGGAATCGAAAATACACATTAACGGAAAAGTCCCTCATCATTGAAGATCAATTTGAATTAAATGCACTTAAATCGCCCAACCAAATTCATTTCATGACATGGGCAAAACCGATCATCTCCGATAATGGCTTAGTGACTTTGCAAAAGTTAGGAAAGCAAGTGAATATGAATTATGACGCTTCTGTTTTTGAACTTAAAATAGAACCTATTATTTTGAGTGATACTCGGTTATCTAATGTATGGGGTTCTGAAATTTACAGAATGGTTTTTACAGCAAAAAAACAAACATTAAAAGGGAAGTACAAGTTTGCCATTACTAAAGGGTAAAACATTTATGGGCCTTTGATAAAAAAAATTAAATATTTTAATGAAAAAAATAATCATACTTCTCACGATACTTCCTTCGTTACTTTTCGCAAAAAGCAGCCTTATAAAAGATTCTTTATTTATAAGTGAAAACTTTAAAAATGCGCAAAAACATTTAAATAAAATGTTAGATGTAGCAGATGTTAAAAAGCTTCAGTATCCAAGAACAATTAATAAGAATGGAGTGTTAGTTACTACAGATATGTATGATTGGACTCCTGGTTTTTTTCCTGGGTTACTTTGGAATACCTATGAATTTAATCAAGATGATAAATTACAAGCGGAAGCAATTAAATGGACTCAAAGTTTAGAGCCATTAAAAAACTTTGAAGAACATCACGATTTAGGTTTTATGATGTATTGTAGTTACGGGAATGCATATCGATTTACCAAAAATAAATTATATAAAGATATTTTAGTGCAATCAGCACGATCATTAAGTACTAGATATAATGCAACTACCGGATCAATAAAATCATGGAACACCTTTAATTCTTGGCATGGGAATAAAAAATACAGTTTCCCTGTGATTATTGATAATATGATGAATTTAGAATTATTATTTTTTGCTAGTGCAGTCACTGGTGATACCTCTTTTAAGCATATCGCATTAACACACGCTTTGAACACAATGAAAAATCAAATTCGAAGTGATTATAGTTCTTATCATGTTGTCTGTTACGATACATTAACTGGCAAAGTAGAAGGTACAGAAACTGCACAAGGGTTAGCAGACAATTCTACTTGGGCTAGAGGCCAGGCTTGGGGTATCTATGGATTTACGATGGTTTATCGGGAGTCCAAGGATAAGCGGTTTTTAAAAACTGCACAAGGGATGGCGGATTATTTCATAAATCATCCCAATTTACCTGCAGATAAAGTACCTTATTGGGATTTTAATTTATTAGAAAAAGGATATATTCCTGGTGTTAATTCTAATGCAAATAATGTCAAGGATTTATTTAGAGATGCATCTGCTGCATCTATTACTGCTTCAGCATTATTTGAACTAAGTTTATATTCAGGGGTGAAAGGGAAGAAGTATTATGATTTTGCTATTCAAATATTACATTCTTTAGCTAGCGCTAACTACATAGCAGCACCAGGTACTAATGCCAATTTTATACTTAAACATAGTGTAGGGAGTATTCCGCATAATGGTGAAATAGATGTTCCTTTGATCTATGCTGATTATTATTTTTTAGAAGCTTTGAATAGGTATAATCAAATGAGTCAGGGAAAACCATTCCCGTATTGGTTCAAAAAGTAAATAGATAAAAGATCCTTCCCTCATTCCCGACTGCCGGCTTCATTTCATTACGCCGTCTTCCTAAAAGGTTT
>Ga0208597_1000482_pt1 | contig 15621 bp, 12 predicted proteins | sample LakMenEpi05May12_FD_150673 | JGI IMG/M metagenome (GOLD analysis project Ga0208597, IMG submission 150673) | Freshwater microbial communities from Lake Mendota, WI - 05MAY2012 deep hole epilimnion (SPAdes) | ecosystem: Environmental > Aquatic > Freshwater > Lake > Epilimnion/Euphotic zone ...
AAACTCTGGGAAAATTATTTGAATGCCGAACGAATCAAAAAATTGGACTATCAAGACCATCAAGTGTTATCTTATTTCTGGCGCACCAAATCACACCAAGAAATAGACCGATTGGAAGAAAAAGATGGTAAACTCACGGCATACGAATACAAATGGACTGAAACCAAAGCCAAAATTCCTCCGCAATTTGCAAAAAATTATCCTGATGCTATTTTTAATGTGATTCATAGAGAAAATTATTTGGATTATATTTTATAATCACCTCTTGAAACGTATTTTTTCTATACTGAAACAAAAAAACATCTAAAATCCCCCAAAAAAACTTAACTATTTTCCTTATTTTCAATATATTTGTAACTTAATTGACTCAATTTTTAACGTTATGATGAGAATTTTACTAGTGTTTTGTACATCTATAGTAGTATTTACAAGCACTTTTGCTCAAATAGATACAGCAAATATCCCAATATGGCAAACAATGATGCAAGATAGAAACGTAAATTTTTATAAAACATTAAGTGCATACAACAAGTATTATCAGAATAGAACCAAAGAAAAACATACAGGATGGAAAGCCTTTGAAAGATGGGCACACCATGCTTCGTTAACCATCAATTCGGATGGAACATTTCCACCAGCAGATCATGTCATTAAGGAATATAATAAATTTTTGCGTAGTAAAATCACCCCTCGTTCCGCTACAGGGACTTGGACGGCTCTTGGATCTTTTGGAGCTCCAGAGACGCAGTTTTCATGGCAAAAAGGCACAGGACGCATCAATGCAATAGCATTTCATCCTACCAACCAAAATATTATTTATATTGGAGCACCACAAGGAGGTTTTTGGATGACTCAAAACAAAGGGCTTACATGGGCTACAACAACAGACAACATGGCTACTTTAGGAGTTTCAGCGATTATAGTTATTCCAAATATTACCCCTACGAATCCACCCACTATTTTGATTGGGACAGGAGATCGAGATGCTAACGATGCAACAGGACTTGGTGTATATAAATCTACAGATGGTGGGCTTACATTCACTGCATCAAATACTGGATTTCCAAATAGCGGTAATAATATTACGGTAAATAAATTACTAATAAATCCTCTTAACCCAAATACTATAATAGCTGCTACAAGCGGAGGAATTTATATTTCTACAAACCAAGGTACTAGCTGGACTCTAAAAGGAAATGCTATAAACATAAAAGATATTCAATATAAGCCATTGGATGTGAATATACTCTATGCTTGTAATGATGGAAATTTTTATCGTTCAACGGACGGAGGAAACACATGGAATATAAATAATAGTGGACTATCAGGCACGCGAAATAGATTGGTAATAGGTGTAACTCCAGCCAATCCAAATATTGTATATTTATTAGCTTCCAATGGAGATTTTGCAAGTAGTAAAGCAAATGGACTTCAAAACTTTTACAAATCTTCAAATTCTGGAGTAAATTTTACAACTCAAACCAATGCGTCCTCTCCTAATGTTTTAGGATGGAATTATGATGGATCAAGTAATGGTGGACAAGGCTGGTATGATTTAGCAATAGCAACAAACAATACCGATTCAAATATGGTTTTCACTGGTGGGGTTAACATTTTTAAATCCATAAACAAAGGTGCCAATTGGTTTTGTGCAGGGCATTGGACAGGAAATAGTGGATTTGATCCAGAATCATATGTTCATGCCGATATTCATGTTTTTGCAAGAAACCCTCTGAATAATGAATTATATGCAGGAAGTGATGGGGGAATATATAATACAAAGGATGATGGCATGACTTGGGACACGATGTATGGAAATTTAAACATTAGACAATTTTATGATTTAGATGTCTCTGCACAATCTTCCAAAAAAATAATAACTGGAGCACAAGATAATGGCACAGATGTTCTAAGTGGTGTAAAATGGAAAAATGAGATTGGAGGGGATGGAATGAAATGTGCGATTAGTCCTTTTGATTCATCCAAAATGATTGGATCTTTGTATTACAATCAAATTAGAACTACGTCTGACAATGGGAATTCATGGTATACTATTACTGAAGATTCGGTCTCTGAATCTGGAAGCTCAACAAATGCTCCTTGGGTAACACCATTTGCACTCCATCCAAAAATTCCTAACTTCCTTGTTTTAGTATCTAGAAACGCATGGAAGACCACAAATTGTTTTAATGGAAATAGCACCTCTTTCAATAAAATAACAAATGGACAAACAACAGATGGATCAGCCGTTGCTTTTTCACAAGTATCAAACAACATGTGTTTTATAGCTAACTATGATCGCTATACAGGCGATGTTGCTATGAAACGCACCAACAATATCATAGCTAATACCCCTACATGGACAACTTTAACTCCTCCGGGAAGTGGAACTATTACATCAATAGCTACAAGTTACAGAGATTCAAATATACTCTTTATTTCACAAGGAAACAAAGTATATAAATCTAATAATGCAGGAACTACTTGGATCGACATTTCTGGAGCTAATCTACCTTCAATAAAAATGTTCTCCGTTGTTTTAGACAAATACAGCGACGACAGACTCTATGTAGGTACAGAAGCAGGCGTTTATGTAAAAGATAACGGTGCTACTACTTGGAATCTATTCAATACAGGCATACCAAATAATTCGGAAATTAGAAAACTAGTAATTTCATACGACACCTCATGCTCATATAATTCAAAAATTACCGCAGCTACTTATGGTCGTGGTGCATGGCAGAGTGATTTGTTAACTACAAACAATCCCGTAGTAGATTTTTCGGTACCCACATCTACTTGTGCAGGACTGCCTGTAAATTTCACCAACAATACAACCAACGCTCCTGATTCATTTTTATGGACGATTACACCTAGCACGGTAACCTATCTAAATGGAACAAATAATAAATCCGCTAACCCACAAGTGAGCTTCAATACACCGGGCAACTATTCGATTCAGCTCTATGCAAAAAAGAATAATTTTGGATATTGTTCATTGAAAAAAACAAATATTATTTCTATAAACAACTCTGGCAATCTTACACTTAATCATGGAGACAGCACAATATGTCCTAATGACTCCATAAAATATATAGCATCAGGGGCTACGAATTATTCTTGGTCTCCTACTACAGGACTTAGTGCAGATACTGGTAAAAATGTGACCGTTTCACCTATTGCAACTACTACTTATACCGTAATTTCTAATGTAAACGGAAATTGTTTGGATACCGCTACATTTACTGTATCGGTTAAACCTTTTCCAAATGTAACCATTACGGGAAATCCAAAAATTTGTGTTGGAGATACTGGAACTTTTGTTCTCTCTGGAGCGGATAGTTTCAAATGGACTCCAAATACCTTCTTGAGCAATGATACAGCACGAAATATAAGAATAGCACCTACAAACAATATCACATATAGCATAACTGCAAAATCGGGAACATTATGCCCTATTACCAGAACTTTAAATATTTTTGCATTGACAAAACCTACATTTACTTATGCAAATACCCCTTCCAAATCAATTTGTTTGGGAGATAGTACACAGGTAGATTATACAGGTAATATTTCCGCCGTTAATTGGAATCCCAACACGAATATAACTGCGATTTCAGGGACTTCAGCTTCTTTCAAACCTACTTCTACAACCAAATATTACGTAAATACTACGGATACTACTTTCTGTCCATTGAAAGATTCATTTACCATAACGATTGTTCCAGTTCCTACAGTAAGTATTTCTGGCCCTAGCCAAACTTGTACAGGTGCTTCCATCAATTTGACGGCAAGCGGCGCGGATAGCTTTACATGGTCGCCAAGTACCTATTTGAATCAAACCAATACCGCTTCAGTAACTTGTACCCCTACTGCGGATATAACGTATACCGTTACTGGAAAAACAAGTATATGCTCAAGTACGGCTACAAAACAATTAACCGTGGGAACTACAGCCGCCAATGTTCAGATTACGGGGAACCCTGTTATTTGTCCAAATTTAAGAACTAAATTAACCGCTACAGGTGCTGACACATACACTTGGTCTCCAGCGAGTGCCGTGGATAATGCCACGAGTAATATCGTGAATGCAACGACTTCTTCACCATTAACACTTACGGTTACAGGAGTGTTATCTGGTTGTACCGGTACAAAAACCATAACCTTGACACCTGCAAGTTCTCCTGTCGTAACTTATACCTCAAATAAAACTAACAACAGTATCTGTAATAACGATACGGTAAAATTAAATCTAAAAGGCGCTAAAACATATAGTATTTCTCCAATCTATAATTTAAGCAATTCAAATGATTCAACATTCTTCCTATTTCCTAGAAATACGACGGAGTACACCATTACAGGAACTTCTGCGCTGGGATGTAATGGCTCAAACAAAGTGAATGTAACGGTAAATACATTACCAACCATTTCTATTTCCCCTCAAATTTCTACAATTACACGAGGGGATAGTTTAAAAATCAGTGCAACGGGTAATGATGCCTATACTTGGACGCCAACGACTTATATTGTATCAGGAGCCAATAACAAAACCATGACGACTAAGCCCGATTCAAATATCGTGTACACATTGACTGCTACGACTTCATTTGGTTGTAAAGCCACAGGCGTATCAATAGTTTATGTGAAAAACAAACCTACCAATCCTACAAGTATACAAATAGCTACGATGAACGATATCAAGTGGTATCCAAATCCAGCAAAGGAATATGTAACCATAGAAACACCAATTCCAGTAGAAATGGAAATCTATAGTTTGGAAGGGAAAACGATCTTAAAATCAGACCTTAAGGCAGATAAAAACAACGTATCATTGCAAGAAATTAGCAAGGGTATTTATTACATTGGGTTTAAATTTGAAGATAAAATCATTAAAATTGAAAAAATATTGATTGATAAATAAAAAATGTAATATTTTTGCAGTCGGCAAGTCTTATACGACCAGCTCCTGTTGACTCCCCCAGGATAGGAATATAGCAAGGGTAAATGGTTGTAGCGGTGCGATATAAGTAACTTGCCTTTTTTTAATTTTGGACGAATTTAGATTCAATATACTTCAATAAATCAGCATGTTTTTTCTCAGTTATATAGAAGGTTTTGGCAAATACATATCAATGCTTTTGTCTATTTTTTCAAAACCCGAGAAAATTTCTATGTATTGGAGAGAAACCGTAAGGCAAATGTATGACATTGGCGTAGGTTCTTTTGGCATTATTGCTATTGTATCTGTTTTTATTGGAGCCGTTACGGCCGTTCAATTTAGCTACAAACTTATAGAAATTAGTATCATCCCCATGTGGTGGATGGGTGGTATGGTGCGCGATAGTATGATTTTGGAATTAGCTCCAACGATCACAGCCCTATTATTAGCAGGAAAAATTGGTTCAAATATCGCTACAGAGCTTGGCACTATGCGCATTACCGAACAAATAGACGCGATGGATATCATGGGCGTAAACACGACCTCATTTTTAGTAGGCCCAAAAATTGCGGGTGGAGTTCTGATCGTGCCTTCATTAGTTATTTTAGCCATGATTTTAGGGACAATTGGGGGGATGTATGCAGGCGAAATGGGTGGATTCTACAGTACCGATGAATATATTTTTGGGATACAAGATGATTTTCGTTCGCATTACGTCACAGTGATGTTTGTAAAATCGATCGTTTTTCCGTTTTTAATCACTTCCATTTCTTGCTACAAAGGCTTTTATGTAAAAGGCGGCGCATTAGAATTGGGGAAAGCCAGTACCGAAGCTGTAGTTATGAGCTCGATAGCCGTTGTAATTGCTAATTTCTTAATCGCATTTATCATGCTTTAATTATAGAAAATGATCGTAGTAGATAATGTAGAAAAAAGATTTGGCGACCAACGCGTACTCAAAGGCATCAGCACGGTTTTTGAGGCGGGTAAATGCAATATGATTATAGGAAAAAGTGGCGCAGGAAAAACCGTTTTTATGAATTGCCTGGTAGGATTGGTTACTCCCGAAAAAGGCATTATCCAATTGGACAATAGAAATATTGTACCGATGAATCAAAAAGAAAAATCGGTTTTAAGAAAGGAAATGGGCATGCTATTTCAAAAAAATGCTTTATTCGATTCTATGACTATTGAAGAGAATGTAAAATTCCCTTTGGATATGTTTACCAATATGACCTATGCCGAAAAAAAAGCTCGAGTAGACTTTTGTTTGGATAGAGTTAACTTAGTCAATGCAAATAAAAAATACCCTTCGGAAATATCGGGAGGAATGATGAAACGTGTGGCTTTGGCACGTGCTATTGTACTGAATCCAAAATATCTTTTCTGCGACGAACCCAATTCGGGCTTAGATCCAAAAACCGCAATTGTTATTGACGAGTTAATTCAAGAAATTACAAGAGAATTTAACATCACCACAGTCATCAACACCCACGACATGAACTCCGTGATAGGTATAGGCGACAAAATTGTCTATTTCTTTGAAGGCGAAAAAAACTGGGAAGGTTCAAACAAAGAAGTATTGAATACCGAAAATGAAAACCTCAACGATTTCATATTTGCGTCTACTTTCTTGAAAGAAATTAGAAAAATGAACGCTAAAAAACAATAATATGTCCAAAAAATCCCTTCTCCTCATTCTCGACGGATGGGGATCAGCCCTAGACAAAAAAGGAAGCGCTATTGATAACGCAGGACCTCTTTATTTTCATGAACTTTTGGCAAAATATCCCCATGCAAGCCTTGTGACCTATGGCACCGAAGTGGGACTTCCTCAAGGACAAATGGGCAATAGTGAAGTGGGACATCTCAATATTGGCGCTGGACGTATTGTCTATCAAGAATTACAACGCATCAATCATGCTGTAGAAACAGGCAAATTGGAACAAAATGAAAGCCTTCAAGCTAGTTTCGACTATTGCAAAAAACAAAATAAAACCTTACATATCATTGGTTTATATTCCGATGGCGGCGTTCATAGCCATGCCAATCATTTTAAAGCTATTGTAGATTATACCGAAAGAGCGGGACTTGACTCCGTTAAAATTCACGCATTTACCGATGGAAGAGATTGTGATCCTAGAAGTGGCGTGCCTTTATTGACCGATTTTCTCCAATTTCTTTCCCATAAAAAGGCTCAATTAGCATCAATATGTGGCAGATATTATGCCATGGATAGGGACAAGCGTTGGGAGCGCGTAAAACTAGCATACGACATGCTCGTTCATAGTCAAGGCGACGTGTCTTCGGATAGTATTGCTACTATTACAAAACGATATGAAGCTGGCGAAACGGATGAATTTTTGAAACCCATATTGACCAAAAATTTTGAACCTATAAAAGAGGGCGATGCGGTTTTTTGCATCAATTTTCGTACCGATCGTTGTAGAGAAATAACAGAAGTATTGACTCAGCAAGCCTTTCCAGAATGGAATATGTACCCGTTGGCACTTCATTATACTACCATGACCGAATACAGCAAAAATTTCCATGATGTACAAGTCGTTTTTAGAAATGATAATATCCTCAATTCAATAGGCGAAGTGGTTGCCCATGCTGGAAAAACACAAGTTCGAATAGCGGAAACCGAAAAGTATCCTCACGTAACGTTTTTCTTTTCGGGTGGCAGAGAAAATCCATTTGAAGGAGAAGACCGAGTGCTAGTACCTTCGCCCAAAGTAGCTACGTATGATTTACAGCCCGAAATGTCGGCGCCTATCATCAAAGAAAAATTATTAGAAATACTCCAAGAAGGTAAAAAAGATTTTATAGCCGTAAATTTTGCCAATACCGATATGGTAGGCCATACAGGCGTTTTTGAGGCAGCGGTGAAAGCCACGCAAGCAGTGGATAATTGCCTAAAAGAAATAGTACCTTTGGCTATAGAGAATGAATATCAAATTGTAATCATTGCAGACCATGGCAATAGCGACTATATGATCAATCCCGATGGAAGCCCCAATACAGCGCATTCGATGAACTTAGTGCCTATTATTGTTATTTCACCCAAGGCAAAACAAGTACAATCTGGAAAACTAGCAGACGTAGCCCCTACGATTTTGAGACTAATGGAAATAGAAATTCCTAAAGAAATGACGGGAAACATACTCATTGCTTAAACAAACTACATGAAAAAATTTATTCTAATCATTCGAGAAGACATTACCCAAGAACGTTCGATGGATGAACTCTATGAAATAATCGATTTGCACAAAAAATGGGCGATGGATTTGTCTCGAAGAGGTTTTTTTATAGATGGATATGGCATAGATGAAGAAGGCGTAATGCTTTCGAGAGAAAATGGTACCATCATGGTAGATGAAATCTTACACCCCGAAGTAGCTTTTGGAGGTTTTTATATCATACAAGCCGAAAACCTAGAACATGCCATTGAATTAGCCCGCGAATGCCCAACCTTTGATTTGGGAGATAAGATTGAGGTGAGGCCGGTGTTGTAATTTTTTTTCAATAAGAAAATATAGAATTTTAGAGCCAAAAATTTATTTGTTTAAAGCCAATAATCATTCATTATCAGCAAAAAAGGATGTATTCAACTTTATTTTTTTTTATTTATTTAAAAAATAGTTTTTATTTTTACTAAAATTTTATAAGTTAAAATTTAAAGAAACAAACATGATAAAAGCAATCATTACTCTACTCCTTATTCCTTTTTTTATCCAAGCACAAAAGCATGAAATTAGCATTGGATATGGAAGTGGGCTATATTATGGAGACCTTAATGCACAAAATGATGAAAAAAACTTACTAAACCCATTTACTGAATTTACCAAAAAGAATCTTAGGCCTTCTTATTGTATTGGTTATAGATACTATTTTGAAGGTATGTTTAGCTTGGCACTTAGAGGCAGCTACCTGCATTTGGGTGCTTCCGATGCGGATAATCAAGGTACAGAACCAGATGATTTATACAAACATTATAGAAATTTAAGTTTTTATACCGAGGTAATGGAAGCAAGCGCAAGCGTAGCTTTCGAACCTTTTAGAACAGGAAAAAGATGGAAAAATCGCAATTTTCTACTATCTCCTTATGCCGAAATAGGATTAGGTATTTTTAAATTTAATCCCAAAACCAACTTGGCGGGTCAAGAAATAGAACTGCAACCCCTTCATACGGAAGGACAAGGACTCATTGCTGGTACTCAATCATATAGCCTTTATCAAATGAGTCACCCTATTTCTTTAGGCATTAAATGCTATACAGCCAATAGAAAATTTTCTTTTGCTATAGAAGCTTGTTATCGATTTACAACTACAGATTATTTGGATGATGTAAGCTATCAATATGTAGACCCAGCCATCTTTAGCGCACTTTCTAGCGACAAACAAACATTGGCTATTCAACTCAACAATCGCTCTGCAGAAGCAGACCCTTCGGGAACTATAAGTAGCCTCTATTATACTGGTCAAATTAGAGGGAACACAAAACGCTATGATGCTTTTATGACGCTACAAGCAAAAATTGGTATCCTATTCTAAAAAATTCTCTTTGATTGCTAAATTAAAAATCATTAGATTTGTAGCGGATATTAAATTCGCTATTTATGAAACTATTTATACTTTTAATCATCTTTTTTTATAGTATCGCTTCTTTTTCTCAATGTGGCAATCGATATGTAGATAGCCTATTTGAGGTAGAAAAAAACACGTACGTTTTTGGTCAAAACACAACGTATGACGGCACGAATCAAACGTTAAGCTTGGATTTGTACACCCCTAAAAATGACGTAGAAACCAAAAGACCTTGTATTATTTTTTGTTTTGGCGGTAGTTTTGTTACAGGCAGTCGAACATCCACAGAATTAGTACAATTAGCAGAATTTTTCACAAAAAAGGGGTATGTATGTGCGAGTATAGACTATCGATTAGATAATTTTTTGAATCTAATAGCCTCAGAAACTACAACAAAAGCAGTATGGAGAGCCGTACAAGACGCAAAAGCCGCTATTCGTTATCTCAGATCCAAACAAACCGATTATAAAATAGATGAAAAGCAAATTTTTATTGGAGGTACTTCGGCAGGTGCTATCACGGCTATGACTGCAGGATATTCGCAGTTTAATGACTTCCCAACTTCGCTTCAAAACACCATTAACTCCGTTGGAGGATTTGAAGGCACATCCAATAATCTTACTGTTTCATCGGAAGTGAAAGGACTTTTTGGATTTTCGGGAGCCATATTTGACACGTCCCATATTCGACTGAAAGATTTACCCGTATATCTGAATCATGCTGTAAATGACCTCACCGTTCCTTTTAGACAAGGAAAACCTTTAGCAGGTGCTTCACAAATAGACATACAAGGAAGCTATAACATCATGCTTCGGGTGAAAAATCAACAAGGCTACTATGTTATGGATTCCTTTAACACGGCCAATCATCCTTCTTTTGTTCTTGGGACAATGCCATTGATTGCGGAGTTTGACACCTTAAAATCGCATCTAAAAGGATTTTTCTATGATCTTTTGGACTGTAATCCCAATAAAAAATATAGTTCAAGCATAGCGCAAATTGCACAAAAAAACACCGTATCTTTTTATCCAAATCCTATAGAAAATGAAATTAATTTTAATTTTATTTCTCAGAAAAACAACGTATCTATTTATGATATGATGGGTAAAAAATGGTTGTCTGAAACTGTTTTGAACAATAAAATGAACCTTGAAGCTTTGCCCAAAGGAATATATTGGATACAAATCAATGATGACATACCCATGAAAATGATTAAAAATTAATGAAAATACAAATAACATGCTAATAAAAACCTATGGAAGTGCCGTATATGGCGTAGATGCTGCTACCATTACCGTGGAAGTAAGCGTAGACGGAACAGGAGGAAAATACTTTATGGTGGGATTGCCCGATAATGCCGTAAAAGAAAGTCTCCAAAGAATAGAAACTGCGCTCAAAGAAAGCGAATATCGAATGCCTAGAATGAAAATAGTCATCAACCTAGCGCCTGCCGATGTACGAAAAGAAGGCTCTGCTTATGATTTACCTATTGCCATAGGAATATTAATAGCCAGTGGGCAGATAGAAGACACCATTGATGTGAGTAAATACATTATTATGGGCGAATTGTCGTTAGACGGCTCCGTTCAGCCTATGAAAGGGGCATTGCCTATTTCCATTCAGGCACGAAAAGAAGATTTTAAAGGCTTTATACTACCCAAAAAGAATGAACGAGAAGGAGGCATTGTCGACAGTTTGGATGTATACGGCGTAGAAACGCTTAAAGATGTCATAGATATTATTGAAGGGAAATCCGAGCTAAAACCTGTACACGTAGATACGAGACAAGAATTTGAAGAAAATCTAAAGAATCTTCGATATGATTTTACCGATGTAAAAGGGCAAGAAAACATCAAACGTGCTATGGAAATAGCCGCTGCGGGCGGGCATAATTTAATTTTAATAGGCCCTCCCGGAGCAGGTAAAACCATGCTTGCCAAAAGATTAGGCTCTATTTTGCCTCCGTTGAATTTGTATGAATCGTTGGAGACAACTAAAATTCATTCGGTAGCAGGTGTGCTACAAAATGGAGAATCCTTGATTTTTGAACGACCATTCCGAAGCCCACACCACACGGTAAGCGATGTTGCTTTGGTTGGCGGTGGCAATCATCCCAATCCTGGAGAAATATCTTTGGCTCATAATGGGGTTTTGTTTTTGGATGAATTACCAGAATTTAAACGAACGGTACTGGAAGTGCTTCGCCAGCCCATGGAAGATAGAAAAGTAACCATTTCAAGAGCTAAATTTACAGTAACGTATCCATCGAGTTTTATGCTCATTGCTTCAATGAATCCTTGTCCTTGTGGCTATTTCAATCATCCCGAGAAAGAATGCGTTTGTGGACCGGGCGTAGTACAAAAATATTTGAATAAAATTTCGGGGCCTTTGCTGGATAGAATTGATTTGCATGTAGAAGTGGTGCCTGTTTCATTTAACGAACTGACTTCCGAGCACAAAACCGAAAAAAGTATTCATGTGAGAGAACGTGTGATAACGGCTCGAAAAATTCAACAAGAACGCTTCAAAGAAATAGAAGGTATGCACTCCAATGCCCAAATGGGCGGCAAGGAAGTTCAAGAAATTTGTATTATTTCGGATGCAGGTCGCAATTTGCTGAAAAAAGCCATGGAAAAACTCAATTTATCGGCACGAGCGTATGATAGAATTTTGAAAGTATCGAGAACCATAGCTGATTTGGCTGGAAGCGATGAAATCAAAATAGAACATTTGGCAGAAGCTATACATTATAGAAGTTTGGATAGAGAAAATTGGGCTAATCAAAACTAAAATCTTTTGCTATACAACATATTTCAATTTCTATTTCCAAAAATGCTTTTCCGAAAGCCCCAAAAGGACTTTTGCATTTATCTCACATTTGATGATGGCCCTACGCCAGAGGTAACCGAATGGGTATTAGAAACGCTTAAAAAAGAAAACATTAAAGCTACATTTTTTTGTCTTGGAAAACAAGTAGAGGCATTTCCTGAAATTTTTGAAGCAATAAAAAAACAAGGACATACTATTGGGAATCATGGATATGAACATTTAAATGGCTGGAAAACAGCAAAAAATTTCTATCTTAAAAATATAGAAAACGGATTTGAAAAAACAAATTCAAGGCTTTTTAGACCGCCTTATGGAAGAATGCATCCTTTTTTGATTTCAAAAATTCAAAAAAAACATCAACTGATATTTTGGAGCGTGCTAACACAAGACTACAATACAGACATAAATCCCCACAACACCATCCAAAAACATTTAAACAAGATGCAAAATGGTGATATTTTGGTATTTCATGATTCTGAAAAAGCTTTTGAAAATCTAAAAATAATGCTTCCCGCCACAATCAATTGGGGTAATGAAAGAGGCGTAGTTTGGGAGAAATTGTAATTTAATTACTATTACCTTATATGAATTAGTAATAGGTCAAAAAAATGGCCCTAATGAGATGGTATATTTTTAAAGCACAAATGGTATTATCTAAATTAAGGTAAAAAAGAAATATAAATATTCTTTATTTTTCTAATATTTTGTGCGCAGAGTCTAAGTACGCAAGGGGTGGAAGCGACATCCTCCGTAGCTTTGCGGAGGAGATATAGCGGACGACCCGGCCCTTTGGGTGCGCCCTTATAAAATTCATTTATTCATCATAACACTTCCAATAAAAAAATAATTCATTGATTATCAATAAAATGATGTATCTTGTAGTCAGATACTACGACAAACCTATATAAGTATAGATTCTATTTTTACATAACTTAAATGAGCCGCTATGAAAGTTTACATTCAAAACATGGTTTGCAAATGCTGTAAGATGATGGTTCAGAAAGAACTAGAAGACTTGGATATTCCATATATTTCTGTGGAATTGGGCGAAGTGAGTCTAAAAAACACCCTGTCCGACTCATTGAAACGTAAATTGGCATTAGCGTTGCACCACTCAGGACTTGAAGTGATGTATGACAAAAAGGATATTTTGATTGAAAAAATTACGCTATTGATTAAAGAAGTAGTTCATCATTCAAATGAAATTCCAAAAATAAATTTCTCTGATTTTTTAAGTCAAAAATTGTTGCACAATTATCATTATCTAGCAGAATTATTCTCCAAGGCAAAAGGCATTACAATAGAGCATTTTATAATCCTTCACAAAGTAGAACGTGTAAAAGAGATGATTATGGACAATAAGTTGACTTTGACCGAAATTTCATTCATGATGCATTATAGCAGTGTTTCGCATTTGTCCAAACAGTTTAAAAAAACAACAGGTTTAACGCCAACTTTTTTCAGAAACTTAGAGCAGAAGAAACGAAATAACATAGAAGATTTATAACAAAATCTACGAATTGTACCACATTGATTCTTAATTGTATATCATTTTGAGCTAGATAGACTCTACCTTTGTAAGGTAGAAACGACTCAGTGGCTACACTAAATTTATTCAGATGAAAAATAATTCAGAATTGCAGACAGATGTCCAAAATGCTATTAAATGGGAGCCGCTATTGAATGCAGCAGAAATAGGTGTAACCGCAAAAGATGGTATTGTATCGTTGACGGGTGTAGTAGATAGCTATGCCAAAAAATTAGAAGCCGAACATGCCGCCAAAAGAGTGATTGGCGTAAGGGCATTGGTAGAAAATATTGAAGTAAAAATACCTAATGGATGGACTAAAACGGATGCTGAAATTGCGACTGCGATACTCAATGCATTTAAATCCAATTGGGCCGATCCAAAAGACAATATAAAAGTGAAGGTAGAAGATGGCTGGATTACACTAGAAGGAGAATTGGCGTGGAACTACCAAAGGGATGCTGCCAAAAATGCGATTCAACACCTCAACGGCGTAAAAGGGGTAACGAATCATATTAAAATTAAGGCAGAAACACATGATGCCATTGAACAAAAAGATGTAGAAAACGCTTTATTGCGCAGTGCTATTGATGATAGAGATATCAAAGTAGCGGTTTCGGGAACTACGGTAGCTTTAAGTGGCACGGTAAGTTCATGGTATCAAAAAGAAGAGGCTGGGCGCATAGCATGGAACACGCCAGGGATATGGAATGTAAATAATGATTTGAAAGTAGAGCACAAATATTTTCTAGGATAAAATTTTTAAATCCAAAACGATGGAAGTTCAATCTCCTCTATCGTTTTTTATCACATTAAATAAGCGGCAAAACATGATACAAATTAATAAAGAAGGTATAATTTTAAACAAAACTTCGCTGGCATTTGAGTGCGAAGGCGTATTGAATCCAGCGGTAATAAAACACAATCATCAAATTCATCTATTCTACAGGGCTGTAGCCAAAGATAATTATTCTACCATAGGTTATTGCGTCTTGGAATCGCCTATAAAAGTAAGGAAAAGAAATACCATTCCCTTGCTTTTCCCCGAGGCAGAATATGAAAAACAAGGGCTAGAAGACCCAAGAATTGTAAAAATTGAAGACACCTTCTATCTTTCATATACGGCATTTGATGGCATAAATGCATTAGGCGCATTAGCAACATCAAAAGATTTGATAAAATGGGAAAAACAAGGAATTATAGTCCCCCAAATAACCTACGAAGAATTTAAAGCTTTTGTAGAATCCAAAGCCCCTTTAAGTGAGAAATATATTCGGTTCAATGAAAATCAAAAAACCCATGAAAAAAAGGATGAAAAACTCTTTTTATGGGATAAAAATTTGATTTTTTTCCCTAGAAAAATTGCTAATAAACTATGTTTTATGCACCGTATAAAACCTGATATTCAAATCGTAGTCATGATAGATTCCATCCAAGATTTAACAATCGGATTTTGGGAGGACTATTTTTTGCATTTTGACCAATTCATCGTTCTTGCCCCCAAATACGAACATGAAACGAGCTATATTGGAGCGGGCTGTCCGCCAATAGAGACTTCTGAAGGTTGGCTCATTATCTATCACGGCGTACATGACTCAGCAAAAGGGTATGTATATTCGGCTTGTGCGGCATTATAAGACTTGGAACATCCACAGGTAGAAATAGCACGACTGCCCTACCCTTTGTTTTTTCCAGAAAAAGAATGGGAGCTAAAAGGCGAAGTGAATAATGTATG
>Ga0208597_1000486_pt1 | contig 15586 bp, 27 predicted proteins | sample LakMenEpi05May12_FD_150673 | JGI IMG/M metagenome (GOLD analysis project Ga0208597, IMG submission 150673) | Freshwater microbial communities from Lake Mendota, WI - 05MAY2012 deep hole epilimnion (SPAdes) | ecosystem: Environmental > Aquatic > Freshwater > Lake > Epilimnion/Euphotic zone ...
ATTTCCAAGCCATCACTGAGCTATCAGGCGGCCGCTAAATACGTGCAGATTGACACAGAGCGAATGCTTGCGGCCACGGCCTACAGAACTTATGCAAATCAATCAGACGCTTCATTTGCTAAAACATTTACAGGGGTGCCAACTGGTAGCACGCCAGATGCTGCGCCCTTAAGAATCCGATTTGCTATAAAATTTGGCAGGCATACATTTACCACCTCGCCAACGGGTCCAGAGGATAAGACAAAAGTACGAATCAAAATATATTTGAGAGATGGCGGTAGTGGCTACAGGGTATTAGATTTGAATACTTTGTTATGGGTCAGCGCTTCGTCTGTGCCAGGTGCGACATTTGTAGAAGAGATTGCAAACGACTTTCAAAATAGTAACTGGACATCATTTGTATTTGATAAGCAAGTGAGCACACCGCCTGCAGGCTTTACTATTTTAGAAGTCGAAGTAATTCAAGTGCAAGCGGTAAAACAAAAATTTAATATATTCGGAAACCCTAGCGCGTTAAATGAATTTGATAAACCATTTTGGGGATCTATACAGCTAGCATTCGCCGACGCTTCGCCATACCAAAACCCAGATTTTACTTTCAACATAACCGAAACCTACACGCCAGATACGGCCAACAGCGTAAACTCTACGCCGATAATTTTAGAGCCAAAGTATTACAGCAGCTCAAGCAAATACGCTATCGGAAATATAGACGCTTACAACTCAAGCAACCAGTGGGTAATTGCAGACGATTGGCGAGGGGGATGGGATAGCACTACACACGGCACGCCTACTGAAATGCTCGGCCAAGGCATTGCAGGATTGTACAAGGATTTTGTGCCAACAATACGAGGCACCTGGGCAGACTCAGGAACTTTAACAGCAATTAAATCACTTTACTTTGATGACTACAAATGGCTATTAAATGGCGCTGTTTATACAGCACGATCTGAGCAATGGGATGGCGAATGGTTGGGATTGGTTCCGATTTACACGGGGCTAACTTCTTCTGGCGAAGGGCTGAAAGTTGGTTCTGGTTTAAAGGATCGCGTTAATTATATGGACGATCAAATAGGGCGTTTAAATGATTCTGTACAGCGCACCCCTGCATTGGTATTGAATTATTTAGTGAATGATGCCGACGGCGCGCCCGCAACTACACCAACGCAAAATACACGTTACGAGGTGATGGTGCAATACGACGATGCAGCCGAACAAGTTGCATGGCATTTGCAAGAGCACAACGCTTCTGTGGTTTACACAGCCGGGACTCACACAATTACAAACGGCTACGAGCTTATTATTTGCAACACTGCCGACGGCAATGTAACTGTGAACTTACCTAACGCAACCGAGAGCAAGGGTAAAAAATACTATTTCTTAAAGAAAGCCAATCCGCACGTGGTGACTATAAGCGGCGGGTCGTATAATATAAACGGCTCAAGTAGTACCACGATCAATTCGCAATACGGCAGCAAGACAATTATAAGCGACGGCGCCCAGTGGTATATTATTGCAAGCGTTTAATTTGTTAACGAGTCGGCGGTAGGTGTTTTGTAATTTTGGCATATGCCAGACCAGAAGATATCGGAACTCGCCTCCATTACAACCATTGACAATGCGGCCGATGTTCTGCCAATAGTTGATACAAGCGCAACCACCACAAAGAAAGTAACGCCGACGCAGTTAAAGACTAGCTTGGCGTTGAACAATGTTGACAATACAAGCGATGCCAATAAGCCAGTGAGCTCAGCCACACAGACGGCTTTGGATGCTAAGCAGGCAACATTGGTGAGTGGTACCAATATCAAGACCATCAATTCAACTTCCATTTTGGGAAGCGGAAACATTGCCATCAGTTCGGCAGTTGCTTGGGGTGGTGTTACTGGCACTTTGTCAAACCAAACCGATTTGCAAACGGCCTTAGATGGCAAGGTTGATGAGAACACCGCAATCACAGGAGCAACCAAAACGAAGATCACTTACGATGCGAAAGGTTTGGTAACTGCTGGGGCAGATGCAACCACAGCGGACATCGCAGATTCAACGAATAGGCGTTATGTAACCGATGCACAATTGGTAGTTGTTGGAAACACAAGCGGAACGAATACAGGTGACAATGCAACCAACTCACAGTATTCGGGATTGGCTACAAGCAAACAAGATGCGTTGGTTTCAGGTACAAACATTAAGACCATCAATAGCACTTCGCTTTTGGGTAGTGGGAATGTTGCAGTTGAACCAACAATAACCGCCACAACTTCAGCGGATTACTACAGAGGGGACAAAACATTTGCAACTCTAAACAAGGCTGCGGTAGGTTTGGGCAATGTTGACAATACTTCGGATTTAAACAAACCCGTTTCAACTGCAACACAAACGGCACTTGATGCAAAGACAAACAAACTGATCACCACCAACAGACAGACCGCATCCTACACTTTGGTTTTGAGTGATGCCGATAAATTGGTTGAGATGAATGTGGGCAGTGCTAACAACTTGACAGTCCCTTTGAATAGTTCAGTTGCATTCAGCACAGGCACACAGATTCTATTGGCACAATATGGGGCGGGTCAAACGACCATTGTTGCCACAAGTGGGGTAACAATCCGAAGCAACGGGGCAAAGTTGAAATTGAACGCCCAGTATAGCGGTGCAACTTTGGTGAAGATTGCGGAAAATGAGTGGTATTTGTTTGGTGATATAGCATCGTAATATGATACTTTCAACACACGGTATTGTTGGTTCGCAAATCCAATCCTTTGTTGGTTTATTGGATACTTACCCAAACGCGGCGGCGGCTTATTCAGTTCGTAAATTAAGAACAGCGTACACGGGTAGTGCTATTCGTGTTCGTAGGTCAAGTGATAACACAGAAACGGACATTGGATTTAGTGGTGCAAATCTTGACACATCTTCTTTAACTTCTTTTTGTAGTGGTACAAATGGATTTGTAACCACTTGGTACGATCAAAGTGGTAATGCCAGAAACGCAACGCAGACAACAGCCTCAAACCAACCTAAAATCGTAAATGCGGGGAGTGTTTTAGTAGATGCAAATGGTAAGCCAAGAATTCAAGGCAACCAAAGTTCAACAACAAATTTATCGACTACATTTTCATCGTCGCAACCTACAACAATTTTTGGAGTGGTAAATTATACCTCTTTAACCTCTCCAACAATATACCCTTACGCAGTGGATTTGGCTTCCTCTGGAAATATTGTTGTTATTGGGTATTATAACGGTGCATTTATAGATGGAGGTGCTTCATTATATAGTACAGTTTCAATTTCAACAAATACAAATTATTTATCCTATGGTTTACTAAATACCACAAGTTCTGAAATAGCAATAAATACAACTTTAACCACAGGTAATGCGGGAACAGCTAACCCAAGCGCTATTAAAATGTTTAATGCACGAGGTAACGATGCCGTTTTGAACGGATTTTTAAGCGAAGTAATTATTTACCCATCTAATCAGTCAACAAATAGAACGGGCATTTCAACAAATATAAACACATACTATGCAATCTATTAACGGTTATTCCTATCCAACAGAGCAGGAAGCAATTAACGCCCGTGAAGCGTGTGATGCTTATTATGGTATCCCCGTTGCACCCGATGATGTAACGCAAAATTGGTGCGACTATCAGTTTGCAGAATTAAACACCCCGCAATTTTGGTATATTGTTTTTGATGAATCACTCACGCCAATCCTCGGAACACCAACAGAGTTTGAAGTTGTACCCCCACCATTCCCATTATGACAACACCGAAAGTAAAACCCAATGCGCTACCTGTTAGCTTTGACCAATTCCGTAAAAATCCTGTTGCTGCCGTGGCTTTTTGTATGCTGTTGGCTGTTAGTTATTTGTATATGGACTTGCGTTCGGGCAATCAGGCGCAAATTGATGAATGCCGTAAGGAGATGGCGGTTATGAGGGCAGAGCAGAAACAAGCCTACAAGATGCTCAAGACGGCAGACAGTGCTTTGTCTGCGGCGATCACCGAATTGCGTATAATTAACTCAATGAAAAAACTATAACGACATGAGACTGCTATACATTTTTTCTTTTCTTTTTCTTTGCGGTTTTTTGTTTACGACATCGTGGGCAGTAAAGCCTGAGCCAGTGAACGAAATGGATGCAATGTTAAAAAAGATTCAGCAACACACCCAGGCAGTGGGGCAAGCGACTCACGCAGCTCACGCAGTTAGCGAGGCAATGGTTGAAAGTAAGGTAGCGGAAAAGCAAGCGCTAAAGGAGGCAGTAGTTGAAGCTACAAACAAGGCCCAAGTTTTTGAATTGAAGGCGGAAAAATATGCAACTACAATGATGATCATGGGCGTTGATACCTCACTGGCTGAAATGGACACGCTAAGCCTCAACAATATGATGAAGTTAAACGGCTTGTAAAATGGCAAAGGCGAGCGCATCCGTAGGTAAATGGCAACCAAAGCCCAAGCGTAAAAACAAGGGCGTACATTCAAAAAATAATAAGCCCGCGAAAAGATATCGCGGCCAAGGACGATGAAAAAAATACTCGAAATATTTAAGGGCGATAACGGTCAACTTTCCAGCAAGCGCTTTGTGGGGATCATTGGCGCATTTGTTCTGTTTGGAACGATGGCACACAACTCAATGAGCCCGCAGGAGATTGCACCCAGTGCGGAATTGGTGGCTGCTGTTGAGTGGGTTACAATCCTAACGCTCGGTTTTACCTCAGTCGATAAGTTCAGCGGTAAAAAGGGTGAGCAAGAGTAACCTCACCATCCTGCTGTTGATCCTGCTTGTTTTTGGCGGGATGGCTTACGTGGAATTTGCGGTACCAAAACGCGAGCGGGTAGTGCACGGCCCTGCGATTAGGATTGTTGAAAAAGATTTAGATACCCTGTATCAAATCCGCCTGAAATACAAAGCCCTGCACGATACACAAATTGTAATTAATCAAAAATATGACACGCTCTATATTGCTCTTGATGGTGATACTTCTTGCGGCGCCACGCTACGGCTTATCGCAATGCACCGACAGCTCGACAGTCTCGGCAAATAATTACTATCTGCTGAAGGGCGCAGAAGCCCGGGAGAATCTGGCGCTTTGTATTGAGTATCGGAAGATTGATGCGGAGGTAATTGCGCAGCAGGATAAAATCCAGGCTAAGTTATTGGATGAGCTGCAGAAGCGTGATCAGAAATACCACCGACTCCGCCGCACAACATATGCAATTGCAGCCGTCTTTTTAGTAACTTTGATCTTATGAATATAGCAGTACTAAAGGCCACGATGGCCGCCAAAAAATATGCCTTCTTTGAAGATGGCGAGTACAATTTAAATATTATCGGAATCCGTAATAGTTCCACCGGCAACAAAGTAACCAATGCCTTTGACGATAAAATTGTAGTTGCTTACAAAATACAAAATACTTGGGTAGTAAAAGAATGGGCTGCAACAACTGATAACGGCGGCGGAACTGCTCGCTTGGTTGCAAATCAGTACAGAGGTAGCCACGCCATTGGATTGCATCAGGGCAAATATGAGGCATTAAAACAATGCGGCCCTGTAACCGTCTACCGGGATTACACCAAAGACGGAATTTATCAAACCGATAAGACCGAAACAGGCGTTTTTGGTATCAATATTCACAAGGCTGGAGTTGACAGTGTCCGGGTGGATGACTGGAGCCACGGCTGCCAAGTGTTCAAACGCGTTGCAGATTTCAACGAGTTTATGGCACTCGCAAAAAAAGCGGCCACCATTCACGGCAACCGCTTCACTTACACTTTGCTCGAATCTAAAGACCTTATTCAGCCGTTGGGTTAATTAGCTTAGCGTTGATCGCTGCAACCCCTGCGGGCTCTTCGTGTTGGATATCTACCACCTCATCAACGCTATGCATCCCCATTGTAATTTCGGGGGCGTAGAGACGGCCAAAGAAAGCGGCGGCCCTGTAGCGCATCATTAGCTCGGGCATTGTTTTCCATTTGCTGCCCGCCTTGCTCACCCACCCTTCAGCGTTTGCCATTGCCATCGTAACAGCGGGGCCTTCAACTGTCTCGCCTGTTGCCTTTTCGGTGGCCACTGCCTTAATACCTTTGTCAAGATCACCAACAAAGCGCAGGGCGGTGAACTTTCCGCAGCCGTTTATTGCAGCAATCACGAATGTACTGGACCAACTCGGACGCCCGTGAATGATGTGAAGGTTTTGCATAACCATAAGCGGAGAGGCTCCGATGCGGTTTGCAATTTCGAGGGCTACCAATGTATTGGCTACGTTGCCTTTGTATTGTTGTGGCACCAAGTCTGAAGCGCTCAGGGCTTTCGCTTGGCGTTGGGCCAACTCGAAGCTGCTGAGTGGCGCGGGGTTTGTTTCTGTTATTTCTGTGCTCATAAAATTACCTTTGTTACAATTTCGCTATATCCGTGCCAGATTCCGCTTTTCTTACAAAAGCCGTAGGTCATTAGATTTTTTTTGTATTTCTGTCTGGCTTCCTTTAGATCCTCGTTGCCGATGAAATACCAGCCAACTAAATAGGGCGGGTGCTTTTCAACAGCAACAAAAAAGAAACCGTTGCAGGGCTTTCCCGTGGCTTCCTCGAGCCCGTCGGAGTAAAATGCGGCCTGCACATCGTAGCGGTACTTTTTAACGCTCTGTGAGAAGCCGCGCGGGCTTGCGTCCTCTGTTGTTTTAAGGTCAATAATTACGTTGTCAGGCGTCAACCAATCGGGGCGAGCCTTGCAATCAATTTCGGTTTCTTCATCATTCCAGTAAATGGGTTGCTCAGCGATGCCGTCTTTTAAAAGATACTGCGCCGTCCGATGACCGCGGACGCTTTCCATTATGCGCTCCACCATTGTGGCGCTTTCTGCATCCAGTGGAATTAGGCCCTGCGAGTGCTTGAGGAAATTGGCCCAGGTTTCTTTGCCTTCCTTTGTGCGTCGGTCGCAATGAGGGGCGACGGCATAGCGTTTGCCGAACTCAGCGGGCTCAAATACTGCACAATGAGCAGCGGAGCCAATGATTAGCGCAGGGGTTTCTTTCTGCGGTGAGGCGTTGGGGTTTAGATAGCGCTCGTAATAAAGTGCCGGGGCGCGATTAATTAGGTCGAGGCCGCTCTTTGAGACGCGGCTAATGTCTGTGTGGTACTGCATAACATTTGCAAATTTATCGCTTTTTTTGTAAATTTGTAGCATATGGAAAAAAATATCGTTACTGATTTAAAAATTAAGGCAATCCAAAAGGGCGTAACCCTCACAAAACTTTGCGCACTTGCAGGCGTGAATCGGTGCGTCTTAACTCACTGGAGCAGAAAGGAGCCGAAGAGCTTAGAAACGTTGAGGAAATTAGAACAGACCTTACAAAATCTTTGAGTATATTTGCGCCGTTAGTGTGGTGCTAACTGCCTCGGGTTTCGGCTCGGGGCATTTTTTTTTCAAATTTATTTGGTTTTGTGGATAATGCCTTTATATTTGCAACCACATAGCACCACATTTATGAAAAACACCACATTAAAACAAAAACACACCGCTTACTTCCTTATCAACGAAAAAGGAAATTTAGAATTGGTTACTTATGCGCCTGACCAAAATTTAAGCGGACAAAAAGCATCGGATTCTTATGCACTTGCACAAGGGTTATTTGTAGATGCAATTTCACACGAACTTTGGCTTACTGATGTAAAATGCCATAGAGTGGTTGGAACGCCCAGCGGATTGCAAACTATTAAAGATTTGAATTGCAAAATAATTGCAAAACAAACTTTCAATTGGGATATGTCAAAGCCAATCGGACAAAGACAAAGCGACTTGAAAAAGTCAAGCAAATGGGATGAGTGCTTTGCTTTTTATAAAAACCAAACGGGGGCTTAACCGTACCCTTATTTAATAGCACCACATTTATGAGTTTAGATATTATTTACCCAATCATTTTAGCGCCTGCTACCATTGCGGTGGCCTACTGCGCTCACGTAATTCGCCGCAACAAAAAGCGCAGAATCGAAACCCCTGAAGCCGAGCCGTACAAATTTGAGCGCGATGAATTTCGCCCCGAGTTTGATGAGTTCACGCAAATGCTTGTGCAACGCAGAATGTACAGAGGGAGGGGGGACAAATGAGCCTTCGCACCACTATGCTCTGCTTTGCGCAGGCCCTGCTGATTACCTATGCAGGATTTGTATTTGTATCGGGGCAATTTAACCCGTTGACGTGGCCAGAAAGCGCTCGCTTTTCTTTTATGCTTTGCGTGGCTGCGCTTTATGTTTTAAACCTTGTAATCAAAAACGATAATGATAATTGAAATCTTAACCGCAGCAACAGCCGGCAGCACGATCGTGCTCGGGCTTGCCATTAACGCCTCACGCGCTCAGGTGCGCGGATTGGGCAGGGAATTAAACCGCAAAACTTTGCAATATGCTAAGCAATCCACCCGCCTGCTTGACCTGCAAGCTGAAGCCAGAGCAGAAAAAGACAAAGCAAAGACTTGGGAAGATCGCGGGCAAGATTGTGCAAAGCGTTGCCTAGTTGCTGAGAATGATTTGGCAGCAGCGTTGCAGAAATTGTTTGCACTGGAGGCAAAGGAATCAATCAGAAGAGAACAGGCGAGAGTTAGAAAAGCAAGGCACAGGGCGAAAAAGAAAGGGATGGGGCAATGACAAACAATAAACAACAAACGGCGGTGGAGTGGGTGCAATCCATAGAACTTGAAAGAGATTTAACCCTTGCAGATTGGAAGCAAGCCAAAGAAATGGAGAAGCAGCGGATGATTGATTTTGCGAACAATTGCATAAAACAAATTGAGGTAAGTGATACCTGTGAATTATTAATGGTAGAAAGTCCAACAGATTTATACGAACAAACCTACGGAGGAGGTGAGCAATGATTGACCTACCAGAACAAACAATATCACTGCACATTTACAACGCTTGCTTCATGATCACCAACATTGAAGAGCGCGACAAAATGAGGGAATATATAAAAGTTGCCGAGCAGTACGAACTTTCACGACATTCAATAATAAAGCCAAATGATTACAGATTATTTACAACTATACAGCAGAGCGAGACGCGAGAATAAGGAGCTACAAATGCGCATTCTTCAAATGACATCCAAATATGAGGCCGAGGTGGTAAGGTTGAAAAACGAACTACTTCGCCCACAGGTGAAATTCACCAGCAAGATGGATGACTTCGCCAAGGTTATGCAATCCGTATGCATTGCCTGCGATGTAACTCCTGCGCAGTTGTTAAGCACTTCCAGGGAGGGCGACATTAAGGATGCCCGGCATATGTTGGTTTACATTCTGCGACAGCACTACGCCCTTCGCTATTCGGAAATCGGCCGCAGGTTGGGCCGTGATCACTCGACAGCGATTAACAGTTATCAAAGAATGTCGGAGTTTTTGGAATACGATAAAGGAGTGCAGAAGATTTACAACACAGTAAAGGAGCTGCTGGGGATATGCAATTAAGGCCGTATCAATTGACTGCTGTGGATGAGATCCGCGGGGCTTTTAAGGAGGCTAAGCGCGTTATTTTATGCCTACCTACTGGAGCGGGCAAGACGGTTGTATTTTCTGAGATTGTGCGTAGAGTGTTGGAAAAGGGGCGGCGCGTGGCCATCATTACCCACAGGCGCGAGTTGCTCAGCCAAGCGGGCAAATTAAACCGCTGCGATATCTTGATGGTGGAGACGCTAAACAACCAAATAAAGCGCGGGGTGGTGAACTTGGGCAGTTACGATTTGCTCGTAATTGATGAGGCCCACATTGGCAACTTTCGCAAGATTCTGGAGGGCTTTGACGGCTTTGTAATCGGCGCAACTGCAACGCCTGTAAGTAAGCCACCAATGGCCCAAAGCTATGGCAAACTGATTAACTCGGTAGGGATTGGTGAACTGATCGCGCAGGGCTATTTGTGCAATCCTATCACATATGCAATGCACCCAGTGGACACTTCCAAAATTGCCAGCAGAATGGGTGAATTTACAGCGCAGGGATTGGATGACGCTTTCAACCGCCCGAAAGTTTATGAGGGAGTTGTGAGTGAGTATTGCAAGCGTTGGAGGGATAAGAAGGCGATTGTTTTTTGTGTGAATATTGAGGCGTCAATTAATACCGCTGAGGCTTTTGTTAAGGAGTTGGGAGTTGGAAGGGTTTATTGCGTTCACTCAAAACTAAGCGCATACGAAAGGGCCGACCTAATAGAGGAATTTATGGTTAGTAAATACGGAATCCTCGTTAACTGCGGAATTGCAACGACTGGCTTTGATTGCCCAGATATTGAGGTTGTGGTTGTGAACAGGGCCACCAAATCCGTAGCGCTTTGGCTTCAAATGGTGGGGCGTGGATCTCGGCCGACGGCGAGTAAAAAAGAGTTCACTATCCTCGACTTTGGCGAGAATGTGCACCGCTTAGGATTTTGGCAGGAGGCACGCGATTGGGGCAAGGCGTTTGCTGGGATGGAAAACAAAAAAGGGCAAGGCGTGGCACCTGTAAAGGATTGCCCCTGCTGTGGCGCTGTGCTCTACGCATCTGCTCGCTTCTGTGAGTTTTGCGGTGAGTTATTTGCAACCGAAAAGAAAGCCGAGCGCGGCAGTTTGGAATTGATGGCCTACGAAAAGCTCAACGGGCGCTATCTGTTTGAGATTGCAAAAACGCCCGCTGATCTATGGGAATTGAAAAGCCGTAAAAACTACAAGCAGGCATTTATTGAGCGGGTATTGTATTACGCCAATTACAGCGAGTTGCGTAGGTTCTGGGATGCAAAAGGCTACACGCAGGGCTATACCAATCGCAGAGAGCGAGAATTTGCCGAGGGTGGCGCAGTTAAAAACTTTATAGTAAAATTATGAGACTAAATTTAAACGGCTACACGCCGAAACAATATGCCGTTTTGATTATGCGGCAGGATCTAAAGTATTCAATTAGGGAAATTTCCGAGCGGTTGGGTTACAGCCAGTCGGGCGTTAGGTACATTTTAAGTATGAAGAAATGAAAACATTTGTAATCACAGTAGAAATCGAGCACACGGATAAGAGCTATAACAGCACCGAGATACAGGAATTTATCCAGGGGATCAGTTTGCCTGAAGCGCAATGGGTGAAGGTGATGAAAAAGGCGTTTAAAGAAACTACACTCGGGCATAACGCTTTTGGGATTGAGGTAACTTATGCAATAAAGGAATGAAACGCAAGCAATGGACTGAAGCCGAAACGGCAGAATTTGTGCAGCTATACCCGACTACAATGGCTAAAGATTTGGCCGAGCGATTTGGTTGCTCAGTTGCGCAGATCTACCACAAACAGCAAAATACTGGCGTTAACAAAAGCACAGACTTTTTGCATCAATACTACAAAGCCAATTTCAAAGGCCACCCGGCTACCCAATTTAAAAAGGGTATGACAAGCTGGAACAAAGGCACCAAAGGCCTAATGATGGGCGGGGTTGAAACCCAATTTAAGAAGGGGCAAAATCCGCACAATACAAAGCCGATAGGCTATCGCAGTTATCGCGATGGCTACATGGTTGAAAAGACAGCCCAGGGTTTTAAATTGGTGCACGTATTGCTTTGGGAGTCAGTTAACGGCCCAGTGCCAAAAGGTATGTTTGTGGTATTTAAAGACCGCAACAAGGCCAACATCGCACTGGACAATCTCGAGCTAATCGACCGCCACGAGCATATGAGGCGCAACAACATCAAAAACTTGCCCGAGGAATTGAGGGAAGTATTAAGCATTAAAAGAAGTATCACAAGACAAATTAACAAACTAGAAAAAAATGGCACGCAACAAAATTAATGATCTACGCGATCACCTCTTTGAAACCCTGGAACGCCTAAAGGATGGCGATATTGACATAGCAACAGCGAAGGCAATGGCCGACGTTGGGCAGGTTATTATAAACTCGGCAAAGTTGGAGGTGGATTTTATCCGCGCCACTGGATCTACAAAAGACTCGGGATTTATTAAGTTGGGCGATGGTAATGAGAAGTTATTATGAGTAAACCAATGCTACATGATGTTATTGAAATGCTGTCGGCAAATGCAATTCAAATTGAACTTTTAACGGGTACAACAGACGCATCGGGGGGTTATGGATGGCATACTTTGTATGTTGTTACGTTATTGGGGACTGTTGAATATTGCCCATATTGTAGAGAAAAAGAAAATAAAAACTATTCAGATACAGCACACCCATTAAATAGACATAGTTGGAGGCGTGAAAATCCAACTTTATTTTACGGAGAATTTAGAAGCCACGAAAAATTAATTGAGGCGCTTTTGCCTTTTACTGATAAAAAATTTAATCAATTTGGAAAATGAATAAACCAACACACGCACGAATTGCCCACGTTGAAGTTACCGAAAACGGCATACTTATAAAAGCAATTCACCTACACGATAAAAATGGCGAGTATATTCGCGACGCTAAACTGAACGGGCAACTACTTTGCACGCTTACTGAGCATTTACTCAAGATCACCATATGCAAATAACCTATCTGCCGAACATTAAACAGTCGGCAAAGCACCACACAATTACCATAGCGGATTATTTCGCCCTGGTGCGCTCAGGGCAACACTTGGCACTTATTGAAGCGTACAGGAATACAAAGGCGTTAAGTAAGGATGAGCAAGCCGAGGCAAAGCAGCGGATTCCAGCGGTTACGATCTCGGGGGTGTTTAAAGACAATGTGAGCAACGCAAACCTCATTCAACACTCAGGGCTTATTTGTATTGATTTTGATGCTGTGGACGATGTGGCTCGATTAAAGTCTGAACTGGCTAAAGATCCGTATACTTTTGCCGCTTTGCTATCCGTTTCGGGCAATGGGCTGGCAGCACTTGTTAAGATTGAGCCAGAGCGGCACCTTGACGCGTTCAATGGATTAAAACAGTATTATTTCCGCAACTACGGGCAACTGATTGATCAGAGTTGTAAGAATGTGAGCCGTCTGCGATTCCTGTCTTATGACCCATTACTTTATACCAACGAGCAAAGCAAGACCTTTAAAGAGTACCCGAAAAAGGAAGCCAAGCCAAAGCAAGTGCACACTGTGCTCACAGGCAATGAATTTGATGAGCTTATAGATAGGATTTGCAAAGGCGGTTATGATCTAACAGAGGGCGCTTACAAAAACTATCTCGATATTGGCTTTGCGCTGGCTTCAGAGTTTGGAGAGCGAGGCCGTGAGTATTTCCACGCCATCGCCGCCCAAAATTCAAAATACGACCATATTAAGGCCGATAGACAGTATAATTATTGCCTACGAGATACAGGCCAGAGCAAGATTGCAATCGGCACATTTTACTATTATGCTAAACAGGCAGGCGTTGAGTTAAAAAGCCAGCAGGCTGTGAAGTTGGAGAACATTGCAAAAATGGCCAAAAAGCAAGGGCGTGCTCAGGAGTCGGTGGTTGAGATTGCCCGGCTGTCTGGCATGGACGTTGAAAAGGCCACAGAGACCGCCGCCGCAGTTTTTGAGGCTAACGTTTCGCTGCAGCTCACGGGCCAGACGCCCGTAGCGCTATGCCAGTTGTATCTATCCAACAATCACCAACTGCACTATAACACGATCACCGCAGATATTGAGGACCGCGCTGTAACATTTAACAACAGGCCGAAGCAAATCGATGATATGTCGTTAAATACGATGTATTTGAAATTTTCAGAATTAACAGACAACAAAATATCATTTGAGTTTTTTTGCCGCGTGATCTATTCCGAAATGACCCGCTATTACAACCCATTCGAGGACTTTTTAAAGGCTAATGAGTCAGTACAGCGCAGCCAGCAAATTATTGAAGAGTTGGCCGCTTGCATCGAAACAACCACGCCCCACGTTGCCAAATATCTCACTCACTGGGGCGTTGGAATGATTGCCAGCGTTTACGGCCACACCTCGCCCCTGGTATTGGTATTGGCAGGCGAGCGCCAAAATACGGGTAAAACTGAGTTTTTTAGGCGTCTGCTTCCTAAGCCACTCGCCAACTACTACGCAGAGTCTAAACTAGATGGGGGCAAAGATGACGATATTTTGCTGACAAAAAAACTGATCATAATGGACGATGAATTTGGGGGTAAATCAAAGTTTGAGGCCAAACGATTTAAGGAGTTAACGAGTAAGGCGTCATTTTCAATTCGCTTGCCTTATGGGCGTACGCACCGGGATCTGAAGCGCTTGGCTGTCTTAGCAGGAACTACAAACGACTTGGGCCTTATCTCGGACCCTACAGGCAACCGTCGAATCCTGCCTATTAATGTGCTCGGCATCAATCACCCGGCATACAACGCAATTGACAAAACCGCGCTATTCATGGCCTTCTATGACCTATATCAATCAGGGTTCAATTGGCACCTTTCGAGTGAGGATATACTACAACTAAACGAAAATAGCACGGAATTTAATGCAATTAATTTTGAGGCGGAATTAATAAACCAATATTTTCGCGTTCCGCAAAATGGTGATTACAGCGATTATTTAACAAATACAGAATTGAAAATATATCTCGAGGTAAACAGCCAACAGCGGATTTTTGACACTCGAAAGTTGGGGATGGAAATGAAAAATTTGGGCTTTCAACAAGTGAAAAGGAAGGTCAATGGATCAACAATGCGCTGCTATGCGGTTGTAAAAATAGCCAGACAATGAAAAACCAATTTTCTCTGACCACCTCTGAGCCCAATGTTTGTAAGGGTTTGACCAAAAGGTGGTCAGAGAGGCACGTAAAAAACATAACTTCCCTAGAAAAATATTTTTTCAATTTCCATTTTTTTTATTTTGTAGTTCTGGAAAAGTCTTTGACTTTCTCTGACCACCTGACCACCTTTCGACTTGCGCCCAATGATAGCGCGCCTCTAGAGGTGGTCAGAGAGCTTTTTTTTCTCTGACCACCCTCTGACCACCGCACAAATTGCTAACTTTGCTAATAATATGACTGAGGATAAAATACAGCAGGAAATTATAATTTATTATCGAAATACTTTTCAAAGGGTTTATAAGAGTTGTTTAATCTTTAGCATACCTAACGGAGGGCTAAGGGATAAGCGCACGGCCATGCTGATGAAGGCCACAGGATTAACACCAGGGGCGAGTGATTTAATTGTGATATACTTTGGTAAGTTGCTATTCGTTGAAGTCAAGACATCGACAGGCACGCAATCAGAAGAGCAGAAGGTATTTGCTCAGCGTGTTAGAGACTGTGGTTTTGATTATCATTTGGTGCGATCACTGCTAGACTTTAAACTGTTACTCACATGCCAACAATAAACAAGCCTAAGCAAGGAGGCAAGAAGCCACGCCAATACGTGAAGGGGTCATACATAGAGCCGCGCTATAATACCCAGCATTGGCGTAACCTTCGCGCTTCAGTGTTGCAAGCCTCACCACTGTGCAAAGCGTGTGAGTCTGTTGGGTTGATTACATTGGCGCAGATGGTTGATCACATTGAGCCAGTGAGATTAGGCGGTGAGTTTTGGGATCAGTCAAATCTTCAACCTTTGTGCAATTCCTGCCACGCAAGCAAGAGCGCCAAGGAAAGGAATCTCGAGCCCAACCCCTTCTGAAATCTTGGGACAGGACCCACAAAAC
>Ga0208597_1000487_pt1 | contig 15570 bp, 15 predicted proteins | sample LakMenEpi05May12_FD_150673 | JGI IMG/M metagenome (GOLD analysis project Ga0208597, IMG submission 150673) | Freshwater microbial communities from Lake Mendota, WI - 05MAY2012 deep hole epilimnion (SPAdes) | ecosystem: Environmental > Aquatic > Freshwater > Lake > Epilimnion/Euphotic zone ...
TCGACGAGATATTCGATGGTGCCTGCATTTTCGTAGCCAATGGCCTTGATCAGACTGACCGAGGCATTGCCCATGCGCTCGCGCATCGCAGGAGAAATCAAGGGCGATGGGCACTCTTCGATAATCTTTTGGTTGCGGCGCTGCATGGAGCAATCGCGCTCACCCAGATGGATGAAATTACCGTGAGTATCGGCGATGATTTGGAACTCAATGTGGTGAGGATTCAGCACGAGTTTTTCCAAGTAACATTCACCATTACCGAAGCAGGCAATCGCCTCGTTCGAGGCAGCAGCAAAGAGCGAATGGAATTCTTCTGGTTTGAAACAGGGACGCATGCCACGACCACCACCACCTGCGGTAGCCTTGATCATGACAGGGAAGCCGATTTCTTTTGCCTTCGCAAAAGCTTCGTCGGCATCGATGATGATTTCAGAGCCAGGAGTGATCGGCACGCCATTCGCAATCGCATTGGCACGGGCCGTGGCTTTGTCGCCCATCATCGAAATCACTTTCGAGGAGGGTCCGATGAACTTGATGCCTGATGATGTGCAAATTTCGGCAAAGCGAGCATTTTCGGAGAGGAATCCGTAGCCGGGGTGAATCGCCTCGGCTCCAGTAATCTCGCAGGCCGCAATGATGCGATCAGGCTTCAGATAGCTATCTTTCGAGGGCCCCTTGCCGATGCAAACCGCGTGATCAGCGAGCTGCACGTGCATGGAATCAATGTCAGCTTCTGAATAAACAGCGACAGATTCCACACCGAGTTCACGGCAGGCACGAATGATACGCAGGGCGATTTCGCCACGATTGGCGACAAGAACACGTTTGAACATGATAGGCTAACAGAAAAAAGGTTTCGTCGGAGAAAAGGGAGCGGTCAATGAGCTTTACGCAATGCGGAAAAGCACGTCGCCATACTGCACCGGAGTAGCATCTTCGGCCACAGCGGCAGTGATCGTGCCAGATTTCTCAGCCTTGATCTCGTTCATGACTTTCATCGCCTCGATGATGCAAAGCGTTTGACCAACACTTACCGTATCGCCGACTTTCACAAACTCTGGTGCATCGGGAGAAGCCTTGCGGTAAAAAGTGCCTACCATCGGTGAGGTAATTTCAGAGCCAGCAGCTACTGCTGGAGCAGCGGCGGCAGCTGGTGCAGCTGCTGCGACAGGAGCGGCTACTGGTGCAGCTTGAAACGATGCCGCAGAAAGAGCGCCACGGATGGCGTCGATATCAGCACCTTTTTTCAGACGCAGATGCACACCGTCAGCGGTGGTCATATCAAAGTAAGATAGCTCATGTTCATTCATGAGTTCGACGATTTTGCGGATTTGTTCGAGTTCCACGATAGTAAGTAGTTGGTGTGATGAATGATGGAGGACTTGTGCTCGGAGAAAATGCTCCAAAATCGAAGTGCGGTCAAGCAAGGAATCAGAAAGAGCGCCAATGCCGAGCGATCAACAAAAAACCACACTCAATGGAGTGTGGTCATGTTTCCCGAAAAGTAGCGGCTGTGGGACTCGAACCCACACACGTAAGTACTCGATTTTGAGTCGAGCGCGTCTACCAATTCCGCCAAACCGCCGTTCGGGTGCGCGAGGAAATACAAAAGCTCAGAAAATAGCAATAGGAAAATCAAAAATAGCAGATTTTTTCTCAGCGAGCTATGTGTTTTCCATCTTGGCTCTTGCACTGCGCAGGATTCAACGCATAGTCACCGGCGTGAGATTTTCGATCGCCATATCCGTATCAGCCCTCGCGCTCAGCGCCTGCAAACTGGTAGGTCCTAACCATCAAATACCGGAAGTGAGCTTACCTGCCACCTTCACCCAAGGAGGGACAACATGGAAGCAATCCAGCGCGCCCAAAATCTACGAGCAATCAAGCTGGTGGAAAACATTTGGCGACTCTCAGCTGACATCACTCGCCCAAGCAGCTGACAAGCAAAACCTCTCACTCAAAGCAGCTGCCGCACGCCTAGAAGAAGCACGCGCGCTCAGCCGCTCCAGCCGCACCGCTGTGTTGCCATCGCTCGATTTCACACCATACGTTGGACGCTCCGAGTCACGCATTCCAGGAGCAGGCGCTACCATCCGCCGCGATACGGTATCGCTCCCGTTAGAATTGTCCTACGAGGTCGATCTCTGGGGTAAAGTTCGCCGACAAATCGAGGGAGCCAATGCTCTTGAGGCATCAGCCCAAGCAGGCTATGTTGCAACAAAACTAAGCCTCACCGCCGACACGGCTCAGACCTATTGGGCGCTGCGCGGACTCGATGCCGATCGCGCACTGCTACAAGAAAGCATTGCCCTGCGCAAGGAAACACTCTCACTCATCGAGGCTCGTTTTCGCGCCGGAACGGTGAATGCCTTGGACGTCTCCCGTGCGCAAACCGAAGTAGCCACCGCAGAAGCCGAACTTATTGGCGTCGATCGCCAGCGCTCCGAGCTCGTCAATGCGCTCGCTGTTCTCACAGGTCGCAACGCTGGCTCGCTCAAGATCCCTGCCGAAGCCAAACTCCCGAAAGTTCCCAGCATCCCCTCAGGGATTCCTTCTAATCTATTGCTGCGCCGCCCCGATCTCTTCGCAGCCGAACGTAACCTTGCTGCTGCCAATGCGAACATCGGTGTTGCCGAAGCTGCTTACTATCCAAACTTCCGACTGCGCGCCGGAGGCGGATTTGATGGGGCATCGATGAGCAATCTCATCAGCACCGACAACATCGTTTGGTCGCTCGGCAGCTCACTCACCTACCCCATTCTCGGCCAGAAAAACATCCGCGCTCAGCGCGATGCTACTGTCGCTCGTCACCAAGCGCTTACTCAAGAATACAAGCAATCCGTGCTCATCGCCCTCCGCGAGGCCGAGGACGCACTCACGGGACTCGATTTTTTGCGCCGACAAGAAGACGCACAGAACCAAGCCATACAAGCCGCTGAAAACACCCTCACTATTTCTCGTGAACGCTTTTCCGCTGGGCTGGTGAGTTTCCTAGAAGTTGTGGAAACTGAGCGCACCCTTCTCGCCACCAAACGTCAAGCGGCCTCCCTGCGCACACAACGCCTCGCCCTCACAGTCAATCTCATCAAAGCACTGGGCGGCTCTTGGTAATCCTTCTATTTCATGAGCATTCTGATCAACACTCCAGCCATTGGCCAAACTCGCGACCGCGAACTACTCAAAGACTCCTCCACCTTCCTCTACAAAGAAACAGAACAAGGCCCACTTCACGCACACGTATTTTCCCAAGAAAATCACCATCAAGGCCAAGATAAAACCCTGATCATTTTCCTCCACGGCGGCTTCTGGGACATGCCAGCATCGACCCAATTTGCTACACAGTGCATGCACTTCGCTGCACGTAATTGCGTTTGCATCGCAGCGGAATATCGAATCCAATCCCGCCACCAGACCGGCCCGGTCGAAGCGATCGAGGACGCCCAGTCACTCATCATCTCAGCGAAAAAAAATCACCACCTACTCGGCATCAACCCAAACAAAATTGTCCTCGTAGGTGCAGCAGGCGGTGCATTTTTGGCACTCCATGCAGCGATGGCTAAGGATGTGATGAAGGAAGATGAGATCGATGCCCGACCTCACGCACTCGTTCTCCTGAGCGCCTTGGTCGACACCACACCCGGCACCGATTTTGCCTCGCGCTTTTCCTCCCCCACTGCCGCGAAATCTCTCAGTCCATCGAAAATGATCCGCCGTAAGCTACCCCCGATGCTTTTTCTCCATGGAAAAAACGACCCCATCACGCCCTTAGCTCCCGTGATTTCATTTCGCCGTTGGATGAAATGGAAAGGCAATCGCATTGAGGTCATCGACTACGATGGAGCCGAGCATCGCTTCTTCAATTTCAATTTCAGCCACCGACATCACGACTTGACCTTGCAGGCAATAGAGAATTTCCTGCAAGCACAAAAACTCATGCCTGATTACGAGAGTCACGATTATTGATGCCACCGGAAATGATTAGCCAGCAACAATGCGCTGACCCATCTCACCAAGCCCCTCGATACCCAACTCGACGTAATCGCCGGGTTGCAAGTACTTCGGTGGATTCATCCCCATCGCTACGCCAGACGGGGTACCTGTCGCTATGACATCTCCAGGCAGCAATGTCATGAATCGGCTAATGTAACTCAGCACCATTTTCACAGGAAACATCATATCTCCCGTGTAACCATTTTGACGGAGTTCACCATTGACCTTGGTCCATAAACGCAATGCTTGCGGGTCAGGCACTTGAGAAGCAGGCACCATCCACGGCCCCATCGGACCAAAGCGATCATAGCTTTTGCCCTTCATCCACTGCCCCGCCATTTCCTTTTGATAGGCACGCTCGGAATAATCGCAAAAGACTGAATAGCCTGCCACATAGCTCATGGCATCCTCCTCCGACACGTGTCGCATCGTCTGGCCAATCACCACAGCGAGCTCGACTTCGTAGTCCATTTTTTCCGCCCCCGGAGGACGCATTACCTCGTCAAATGGCCCTGACCAGCAAGACGAAGCTTTCATAAACAGCACCGGCTCCGTCGGAATCCCTTCGCCAAATTCCTTCGCGTGATCGAGATAGTTTTTGCCGACACAGACAATTTTTGAGGGCCGCTCAATAGGCGCGCCGATCCTCACCAGAGGAGAAATTTCCCGACCGCCCACGCAACCATCTTCCACCCATTGAGCGAGTGATTCCATGCCACCTGCGGCAAAAAAACCTTCATCGTAATCCGCAAACTCACCGCTCGCATCCACTCGCTTGCCATTGGGCAAAATCACACCAGGTTCTTCACGACCAATCTCGCCATGTCGGATCAATTTCATGAATCGACTCTACCCGATTGCCTCACGACTGACAAGAACCTTACGCAAAAACTCAATCAAGCGCGCGCGCAATGGCTCAGCACGAAGCGCCAATTCCCTTTGCTCCGCCTCATAAGCTCGCCTTCCCTCGACCGTTTCAATCCGCACCGGTTCATACCCATACTGCGACAAATCATAAGGACTCGCACGCATATCCAAACTCCGCAACTCCATCGCTAAGGAAAAACAATCCAACAACAATTCCCCATCAATCCATGGCAATGATTTAAAACACCACTTATACAAATCCATATTCGCATGAATGCAGCCCGGCTGCTCTTGGACTTGGCGACCTTCTAGACTCGGCTGAAATTGATTCAAGGGACGCGCAGGAGGCGTAAAAAAACGAAACGCATCGTAATGAGAACATCGAATCGGCCGCGTTTCCACAAACTCCGCGATCTCCTCTTGCGACAAACGCAAGCCCGTCACCTTACCGTGCCGAGTTTCATCCGTCCGATACACCATCGCCCACTCATGCATACCAAAGCAGCCGAAATTCCCGCTTTGCGCACGAGTATTTTCTAACAAATCCAAGGTCCAGCGCAGGCGAAACAACTCCTTTTCCTCCATCAGTTGCGGATCGAGAAACAACACACCATTTTCATAGCGATAGTGCTTTTCCAACCACTGAGGAAAATCATCACGTGTGCCCTGCAAAGCCACTCCGATCCCCGGATGCCATTGCTCCAACTTCCCCAACTTGAATGGGTAATAATTGAACAAAAAATCCTCAACCGGATGCACTTGTTGACGCGATCTCCGATCTAACGTGCGCAATGTCCAGCCCTGCGCCCGCGCACGATGCTCGGCGAGCCGCTTTAGCCACTCCTCACGTTCCATGATCACATCCTGCACTCCCGTCACGCCCCCATCATCCCACAGCCAACAGAACTTGCACCTCAAAAAACACAACTACCCCAAAAAACGCGGCATGATGTCGTGCAGATCATCTGCCATGATGAGCAAAACCTTGAGCCGTTCCGCCGCATGAAGAGTCATCCATGAAAGCATGGTGATAAAGATGAACTTTACGATTTTGTGTTTCTTGAAATCAAAACTAGCTCACACAATTATGACGAATCAGCGAGTCAAATCGATTCAACACCTGAAGATTCGCCTCTGCAAAAGCTTTTCCCATCAGTGCAGAGAAGTGAATGGTGAACTTCGCGATACGGATGAAGCGATCAGTCGAAGGGGGAATCTTTTTCCTCATATAAGGATTGGGAAGCCCCTATCAGAGCAAAATCCCCAGCAAATGACAAATAATCACACGAATTCAGGAGAGAAATTTTTAGATTGCATTATCGCCTCAAAGCGCGTGAAAACCTTCTCTTTTAGCTACTCAAAGCGGAAGGCTCCACATGAGTGAAACCCAAGCAGCAGCACCACTACCTTGGGTGGTTCCATTGAGGCGAAGATTTACGATTCCTGCATCTGTATCTGCTCTGATACCGAACGAACCTGTTGCCCAAGTGTCATGATCATCTGGTGTCCTCAGACTGAAGCCGGTTCCTGATGCTTGCCCCGTAACAGCGGAACTTTTTTCACTCAATCGGTGAGCGAGCCCCGTTTCTGCGGTGAGCGCGAGCCACTTGTTGATTTCGTAGCACATGTTCACTCCTGCCCGCGCTTCTAAGGCATCATCCGAGCGCGATGCAAAAACCGCCGGAGCTACGCCGCCCGCTTCGCTGTAGCCGTCGACGTGAGCATTGATGAAAGCCAAATCTAAATAAGGAGAACATTCAACCCCTGCGAACTTGGTCACATTCTCCCAGTCGATGCGCGCCCGAAAAGCCCAAGTTTCGACATCTGTCTCGCCATAGGATGTATCGGCAAGCAGCCCATCAGCGTAGGCACGAAGAATATCGGCGTCGGTCTGGTGATAATATGCTGTAAGCGTCATCCACGCAGTTGAGCCAACCATTTCGACGGGCAGGATGAGTTCACTCAGTAGATATTGGCCACTCATCTCTTGATTGCCTCCTAGGTAGGTGTCGTGATCAGTCCATGATTTGCCAATTGCGCCGCCCAGTTGCATACCAGATGAACCGAGGGCCTTGGCCGCGCCGATCTCGGCAATACCAATCTCGCCGTCGCTTTGGTCGTGCTGATCCATGCCCCAATCTCCACCAATCCAAACCGTGTGATTCTTACCATCATTGATTCGAAAATCCATAGGATGCCCGTGTAAGCCATGCAGCACCGTAGCCGCCGTGCGCATGGCTGAGCGAGAGATTTGCGCTTGTTCCGCCGCACTCGATTCATCCAGAAGAATTCGCAGCACCAGATGCAATGTGGACTCCTTCTGGATATTGTAATCCGATAATGTGCGACCGTCCTCAAGTTGCTTCCCGGCAAAGATTAACTTCTGCTGCGCAGGTGGAATTTCTTCCTTGTCCTGAATTTTTGCCTTCACGGATTCAATCGTATCGCTGGGTTCAACATCGAGAGTGATGGTTTTTCCGGTCAGCGTTTTGACAAAAACCTGCATCGCGGGAGCCATGGCAAGAGATAGAATCCACAATATCGAAATCATCCACAGTTTCATAGCGGGGCTGGAAAGTTTTGAGTTTGGAGTGGGTTGACCGTGCCAGAGGGTAGAAGACTGATTAGGCGTATTTCGTGCAATTTCCATACAGCGCGAAAATAAATCTCCGCATCACTTTATCAAGATGTTTTTTGTGACCGTGTTTGATAAATTGAGGAACATCGATCCAATTCTCAAAATTTTGCCTAGGGTGCCACGTAGAAGCGCCCTTTTACTCTATTTTTATTCTGTCGCGCAATCAGGGAAGTCGACAGGCGCAAGAAAGTGTTGATACTTTGTGTTGATACCGCCACCTTACCCAAAAGGAAAAAGTCCCTAAACCGTTTATGCTTAATTACTTTTATTGGTTACGGGAGTAGGATTTGAACCTACGATCACGCTCAGCGGGATTATGAGCCGGAATGCTGGTCGAGCAAGGGTTTGAGGCCGTTGCCTCCTTTTTGTTTTTTGAGCAAGTTTTCCAACTTACGTGCATCGGATAGACTCATTGGCTTACTTGTCCAAATGATACGCCATGGTCCGTGCTTTGCGGTGTATTTCGACTTTCCGCTGTTGTGGTCGGCCAAACGTATATTCACATCTTCAGACAGACCAATGTATCTGCGTGCCAACAAGTTTTCCAACATGTAAACGCGATACTCTTTCATGGCTCTACACCAAAAGGCAAAAGCCGCTGTCTTGCGACAACGGCTTTTATTGGTTGCGGGAGTAGGATTTGAACCTACGACCTTCAGGTTATGAGCCTGACGAGCTACCTGGCTGCTCCATCCCGCGATTTGTTGGTGCGCCTTGCGGCGCGGGGGGCGAAGTTAATGCATTTCTTAGAAAATGCAAGATCTTTTTTGCCCGATGATGAAAATATTTCTCAGACGCCGTGTACGGCATCGATGAGATCTTTGGCAAAATGAATGACGGCATCGGCAGGGCATTCTTCTTGGGCGTGGAGTTCGACTTGTTTGACCAAGGCGGAACCAACAATGACGCCATCAGCTGCCAGTGCTACCTCGCGGGCCTGTGCAGCATTGGAGATCCCAAAACCGACGCACACGGGAACGCTAGCGTGTTTTTTCAGTTCGGTGACTAGTGCTCCGATGTCGGCGGACGGTGCTCCGTGCGCGCCAGTGACTCCCGTGCGAGAGAGTGCGTAGATGAAGCCTTCAGCTTGGGAAGCTAGCATTTTGGCGCGCTCAGGCGGGGTATTTGGTGCGATCAAACGAATGCGCAGCAAGCCAGTATTGCCATCGAATCCATTGCCAATCCCCGCTTCATCAGGAGGAAGATCGAGCAAGAGAATGCCATCGGCACCAGCCTCTACGGCATCGCGTTGGAATTGCTCAAAGCCGTAGGCGAAGATGGGATTGAGATAGGTGAAGAGGACCAATGGAGTCTCGTGGGTCTTGCGAAACTCGCGAATCAAATCGAGCACTCGTTTGGTGGTCATGCCGGCTTTGAGCGCACGCTCGGCCGCCAATTGATTGACAATGCCATCGGCCAAAGGATCAGAAAATGGCAGACCGAGTTCAAGAATGTCAGCACCGGCATCGGCGAGGCGTTTGAGGATTTCGAGCGAGCGATCGAAGTCTGGATCTCCCGCAGCCACATAGGCGACAAAGGCTTTTTTTCCGGATTCGTTGAGCTGAGCAAAGGTGCGGGTAATGCGATTCATGAGTGATTCTAACGTTTTTTGATTCTTTTTCCTGAAAGTCTTGTGGCGAGCAGATTGGGGCAGATGCCTTTAAGGCGAAGCTGCTCGCATCCTGCCTCGATATGGATGGACTGGCGCATGGGGCGGAAGCCGAGACGGCGCGTGACACAGTCGTTAAGGAGATCGATGTTGAGGTCTTCAAATTCGACGACTTTCCCGCAGTCAATGCACACGAGATGATTGTGGGAGGGTTTGTCGAGAAAGTTCGGGTCGTAGGTTTTCTCTTCTCCGCCAATGTCGATCTCACGAAGGAAGCCGGCCTCGACCAACAAACTGATGGTGCGATAGACCGTGGCACGAGAGGCACGTTTGTCGGTGCGGCGGATGCGCTCAAAAAGCTCTTCTGAGGTGAAATGCTCGTCTTTGGCAAAGATCGAACGCACAATGGAATCGCGCTGCGTCGTTCGCCGAAGCGAGCGCCGTTTTACGAATTCGTTGAAACGTTCGAGGATTTGTTCATCCATAGGGCGAGGGCAAGGTAACGGATTCGCGGCAAATGAAAAGAAAAAGCGCGAGGTTACTGTCGAATTCATCCACCGTATCCAAGAATTGCGCAATGTTGTCGATAAAATCGATAATTTTGTTAGGAAACTGATTTCATGTTGGCTTGGAGGCGAGACGCCTCCGCCACACCCACAAAAAAACGGCCACCCAGTGAAGGATGACCGTTTTGAGAAGATATTCCGCGAGGATTAGCCAGCTTCGGCGATTGTCTTGAGAACGCGCCCAGCGATGGCGTATGGATCGCCTTGGCTGTTTGGACGACGGTCTTCGAGGTAACCTTTGTAGCCGTTGTTCACGAAGCTGTGTGGAACCCGGATGGAAGCACCGCGGTCAGCAACGCCGTAGGAGAATTTGTCGATGGACTGAGTCTCATGCAGACCGGTGAGGCGCATGTGGTTGTCTGGTCCGTAAACGGCGATGTGCTCGTTGACGTTTTTCTCGAAAGCAGCCATGAGTTTTTCGAAATACTCTTTGCCGCCCGTTTCACGCATGTATTCGGTGGAGAAGTTGCAGTGCATACCGGAACCATTCCAGTCGGTAGCGCCGAGTGGTTTGCAGTGGTATTCGACGTCAACGCCGTAGGTTTCGCAAACACGATTGAGGATGTAGCGAGCCACCCAGATCTCGTCAGCAGCGCGCTTGGAGCCTTTGCCGAAGATTTGGAATTCCCACTGACCTTTGGCCACCTCGGCATTGATGCCTTCGTGGTTGATGCCAGCTTCGAGGCAGAGGTCGAGGTGCTCCTCAACGATCTGACGAGCGATGTCGCCGACATTGCTGTAGCCTACGCCGCAATAGTAAGGACCTTGTGGTGCGGGATAGCCGTCTTTCGGGAAACCGAGTGGACGACCATTTTGATAGAGAAAATATTCCTGTTCGAAGCCAAACCATGTACCTGCATCGTCGAGGATGGTGGCACGGGTGTTGGTTGGGTGAGGAGTCACACCATCGGGCATCATAACCTCGCACATCACCAACGCGCCATTAAGACGTGTGGAATCGGGATAAATGGCGACGGGCTTGAGAACGCAGTCAGAGCTACGGCCTTCGGCCTGTTGGGTGGAACTACCGTCGAATCCCCAGTTTGGGAGTTGCTCCAAGGTCGGAAACTCGTCGAACGACTTGATTTGTGTTTTACTACGCAGATTTGGAACGGGTGTGTAACCGTCCAGCCAGATATATTCCAGTTTGAATTTGGGCATGGTTGTAATAGTTGGTTAATTCGGGTCGCGCGGATGTTGTACATTTCTCACAGACTTGCCAGACAAATCTGTGGATGCACTCCTCACATTTTTTTAATAAGCAAAAATCGCGCCAACTTTTCAGCAACTATGAATTTTTTTCAATTTGCCAGTGGAGCAGTTTTTTTCTATGTCTGTGGCAGCAATGATCGAAAAAAATGCCGAAAATTCATCCCCTGAAGGAACCTTGCGCTGGTCTGCGCTATCGGACGTGGGGCGTTTTCGCAAAAACAATGAGGATTCTTTTTTGGCACTGACCTTTGATGCGCGCGAGTTGCGCTATTTAGGAAAAATCGGCGATGGCAATCTGCAGCAGGGCGATTTTGTGTTTGCAGTGAGTGATGGCATGGGCGGCGCCAAATCGGGTGAATTTGCCAGCAAGATCGCGGTGGAAAAAATCACTCGCTTGTTACCGAAAAGCTACGGTTTGAGTGCGCAAAAATTCGATGCCGGGTTGCCGGATGTGATGCGTGAATTATTTGAGCTAATCCATCGCTCGATGATTGAAATGGGACGCTTCTATGAGGAATGTGCGGGCATGGGTGCCACACTAAGCCTATGCTGGGTGATGCCAGATTGGGTGTATTTTGGTCACATCGGCGACAGTCGCATTTACTATTTGCCGAAAAATGGGCCAATGGTGCAGGTATCGCACGATCATTCCTACGTCGGCTGGCTGTTTCGCGAAGGAAAACTCAATGAGCGTGAAGCACGCAATCACCCGCAGCGCCACGCACTGAATCAAGCTCTGGGCGGTGGACAAAAAAACATCGATCCGCAAATTGGGCGCATTGCATGGGAAAAAGGTGATCGTTTTTTGATTTGCTCAGATGGAGTGGTCGATGGCCTGTGGGACAGAAAAATTGAGGAAATGGCACGCGCTAGCACGGCTGACGGTGAACTAAATGCCGTCGCACTCGTGAAAGAGGCCGTTGCGGATTCAGGCCGCGACAATACCACAGCACTGATGTTTGAGTTGGCGTAGCATTTTTTCGACATCGTAGCCGAGGCGTCCCATGAAGGGCTCGCAGCGCAAGCCAGATGTCGATTCCATCGCGACAATGCTTGATGATGCGCTCAAGGCTCAGCGTAGCTCGTTGCGCATCCGCTCCGCGTGCAGCCTTTCCAGGCTCACAGGCGCACGAAAAATCCATCGACCTAACAAAAAACCTGCCATCGCACCACCGAAGTGGCAGGCATGCCCAATCAGAAATAGCCCCGGATAGAATGATTGCGCCACATCACCGATGCGTGCGAGATACGGCAGGCCCAGCAAAGGATTGAGCAGACTCAACAACAACGAACTGATCAAGACACCGAGTCCAAGATTGCCCGCAGATACAGGAAGAAAAAACACCCGCGATTGCGGTGACACCGTGGTGTAGAGCAACAACAAAGCCATGCACGCGCCCGAGGCACCGACCAGCAGGCCGCCCGCTGGAACAAGTATCAGATGCATCAAGCCACCGCCGATCGAGCCAACGAGCAAGCATAGAAAAAGCATATTGCGCCCGAGAATGTCCTCAATGCGCGCAGCCAACAGCAACAATATGACAGCGTTAGTGAGCAAGTGTGACCAATTTCCATGCAGGAAAAAATGCGTGACCAATTGCCAAACGTGGCCTAACAAAAATTCATCGCGTGAGACACCAAAACGCAGAAAAATCTCTGGCCACTCGGCGAAACCACCGCGCGATGCAACACAAATTTGCACCAAAAATAGAACCGCGAGAACCAACCATGTCCAGCGGGCACGTCCTAACGAATGTGCGGCAGGGATCATGGGGAGAGCGAAAAAAATCGATTACTTTTGATCTCGTGCACGCGGCTCACGGCGCACAACGTCGTCTGTGCCGCATGAGGTCACGAAGGGACCACCTTCGAGCGGTGCGACACCTGTGAACGCAACATCAGGCATATCAGAGGGGCGACCAGCTAGCGGGAAATCCTTGCGCAGTGGGAAAAACGGATAGCCTTCCCACATTAGAATGCGCTTCATGTTCGGATGCCCCGTAAAGTTGATGCCCATCATATCGTAGGCTTCGCGCTCATGCCAATCGGCAGCAAGCCAGAGATCGACAGCTGATTTGACCGATTCCTCTTCGCCCACGGGAGCTTTGACACGAAGGTGTTTTTTGTCGTCCACGGTGGCGAGTTCATAGACCATCTCAAAGCGTGGATCATCACCAAAATGATCGAGGCTAGAGATATCGAGCAGGAAATTGTAGCCTAACGAATTTTTGCAATACGCCAGAACATCATACAGCGCGGCCAAGGACACCGTGATGGTGTGCTCGCCACGAAATTCTTTGGTGCCGATGACTTCGGCAGCAAACTCTTTTTTCAATACGTCGAGGTCTTCAGCGGACATGATGCGGTGTTTCTAGCAGAATTGATGGAAATAAGTTTTAGGCCAAGTCTTCGAGCAGTTCTTTTTTCTGCTCCATCACAGCGTCGGTGCCTTCGATCTTGCGCTGCAGTTTGAGCAATCCCTCGATCAAGGCCTCCGGGCGCGGTGGGCAACCGGAAATGTAAACGTCAACGGGAATCAAGCGGTCGATGCCTTGGAGCACAGCGTAGCTGCGATACATGCCACCGCTCGATGCGCAAGCACCCATCGCGATGCACCACTTGGGCTCAGGCATTTGATCCCAAACGCGTTTGACAGCCAGTGCCATCTTGTAGGTGACTGTGCCCGACACGATCATAACATCGGCCTGACGTGGGGAAAAGCGCATCACCTCCATGCCGAAACGGCTGAGGTCGAAGCGACTGCACGCAGCCGCCATCATCTCGATCGCGCAGCAAGCGAGACCCATGGGCATCGGCCACATCGAGTTCTTGCGCATCCAGTTCATCGCGGCATCTACCTTCGTGATAATCACATTGCCCTCGATCTTCGAGTCATAGGCGGCAAAGGTCTGGTTGGTATCGGTCGTTTCCATAGAAAAAATTTCGCGGTGCGCGGCACAAGGTGCACTGGTTTCCCCGATATCTCAAGCAGATTGTGAAATTTTTCACAAGCTCGGGAAAACCAACTCGCCGCGCCAATCAGACGCATTGATGAAAGACCTCTAATCCCGAAAATCTCTGGAAGTCTTACTTCTCACTCCGGCTGCTGTTGACTGATGCAGTGCAGGGTGCCACCTTCTTCGACGAGGTCGAGGCAGTCGATGCCAACGATTTCACGATCCGGAAACACCTCGCGAATGATCGCCAAGGCCCGCTGGTCATTGGCTTTTTGGCGAAATTGCGGCACGATCACACCGTGGTTCACTAACACATAATTCACGTAGGAGGCAGGCAGGACCGGCAAACGCCAACCTGGCACTTCGCAGGCCTGCGGCATCGGCATTTCGAGCAAATCAAAGCTGCCGCCGCTGGTCTTGCGGAAGCTTTTCAGATCTGTGAAATTTTCTGTTAGCACCCGATGATTTGGAGATGTGCTGTCTTTTTCCACACAAGCGAGCATGGCTTCATCACTGACAAAACGAACGAGATCGTCGATGTGCCCATCGGTATCGTCCCCTTCGATGCCGCTCTTGAGCCACAAAATTTCCTTTACGCCGAGGCCTTCGCGCAAATGATGTTCGATCTCCCCACGGTCCATCTTTGGGTTACGATTCGGGTTCAATAGCACAGCCTCCGTCGTGAGCAGCTGTCCCGTAGCATTGATTTCGATCGCCCCGCCTTCGAGAATCATCCCACCGTCAAAGCGTCGCATTTCTCGGCTCTGCGCGATTTTTTTCGGAATCGCATCATCTAGATCCCAGGGCGGAAATTTCCCACCCCACGCATTGAATCCCCAATCCGTGACCGCTACCTCACCACTATCGCGATGCTTGACAAAAATCGGTCCGTGATCGCGACACCACACATCATTGTTCGGGTGATCATAGAGTTCGAGATGCCGCTCATTGACTTTGGCACGCAAGCACAAGCTGCGGATGCGCTCGTGATTGCTGACTGGGGCATTGATGCGGACTGGTTGGAAGTGCGACATCGCGGCGGCAATCTCGGCAAACTTTTCCCCCATCAAGTCCTGCTTTTTTCCCGCCCAATGGCGTTCATCAGCCACCGGCCAAGACAGCCAAATCGCTTCTTGTCGGGTCCACTCGGCAGGCATTGCAAATCCATGTTTCGCAGCAGTCATCGCCATCTCTGTATCTCAGCACCTTGCGTTTGGAAATGGCAAAATCACTTGCTAAACATGAAAAACAATGCAAAGAGCTAAATAGTGATCGATATCACTTCCCATATCATTTTCAACTGCGCAACCGACGCAACTGCCCCTTGCTGAACGATTTGGATAATTTGATTTTCCTGCATTTTTCCGCTCTATGCTTGACTCATTTGCGAATTTTTGCCAATCATCCGCCCGCCATGCTGAGTGACTACCTACCTGTATTGTTCCAAATGATAATCGCCATCGGATTTGCTGCGGTGGTTCTATCACTCAGCGTCGTCTTCGGTAAATCCGCTCGCACGAACATTACCAAAGACAGCGCCTACGAGTGCGGTATGCTTCCTGTGGGCGATGGAGCTCCACGTTTTTCGGTCAAATTCTACATCGTAGCGATGCTTTTTGTGATTTTCGACATTGAGGTCGTCTTCATGTATCCATGGGCCGTGCAGTTCCGCGACATGGTTCAGGTTTCCACGGTCCCCCTCTTGAGCATCGCCGGATTTGCTGGCATTCT
>Ga0208597_1000489_pt1 | contig 15531 bp, 13 predicted proteins | sample LakMenEpi05May12_FD_150673 | JGI IMG/M metagenome (GOLD analysis project Ga0208597, IMG submission 150673) | Freshwater microbial communities from Lake Mendota, WI - 05MAY2012 deep hole epilimnion (SPAdes) | ecosystem: Environmental > Aquatic > Freshwater > Lake > Epilimnion/Euphotic zone ...
GTGCAGAGAATCAAATTTATTTGTTTGCTGTAATGGGTGCCGTTGGTATTGCTTGGGCGAGCATTCTTTCAATGCCTTATGCAATGCTCGCGGATTGCTTGCCAGCTGATAAAATTGGAGTATACATGGGCATATTTAATTTCTTCATTGTTCTTCCAGAGATTATTGCAGCTCTGTCTTTTGGATGGATAATGGATACATTCCTGGACAACAATCGGATTATAGCTGTTTCAATAGGTGGATGCCTTTTGATTTTGGCAGGAATATTAACGATGCGTATTAGCGAGACCAAGATGTCTTAGAACTATCTTTGAATTTCTAATTCGAAACGATAGTGGAGCTTGTATCAACTTTTCTTCCAACCCAATATGGCGACTTTGAAATAAAGGCGTTCGATAGTGGCAATGCCGAACTTCCGAACTTGGCTTTAATTCATCCTGGGTGCAATTTATCTGAACCGGTCGTGGTTCGTATTCATTCGGAATGCATGACAGGTGATGTTTTTGGTTCGCGGAAATGCGATTGTGGTGATCAACTGCATGAAGCCCTTAAACAATGCGGAGAGGAAAAAGGTGTGCTTATCTATTTGCGTCAAGAAGGAAGAGGAATTGGATTGATTAATAAATTGAAGGCCTATCAACTTCAAGATAAGGGCATGGACACTATTGAAGCGAATAATGCGTTAGGCTTCGAGGCAGATCTTAGAACCTTTGACCAAGCGGTAGAAATACTTTTGGAATTGGGAGTTCAACGCGTGAAACTTTTAACGAATAATCCACTGAAGATTGAAGCTCTAGAGGGAATTGGTTTTGTGAGTGTTGAACGCATGCCTTTGCATGGAACTGAATTCGATTCAAATAGAAATTACTTGAATACGAAGAGAGAGAAAATGGGTCATCAACTTTAAAATTTTCCGCATGAATAGGAAGGTATTCATTTCAATTTTATCAATGATTTTCTCATTGGTGGGTTATTCTCAAAATTGTGAATACACCCCAACAAAGAATATTCAAAAAATATTGGAAAAATCTGCTGAGAGTAAAAAGTACTCCAGTGAGGAACGTATAGCTTTTTTGGAGAAAGCCATTGAAGAAGATCCCGAATGCCTGCCTTGCCTTTTAAAATTGGGTGAAATGAAATTCATTCATGCCAAACGGCTGAACTCGGGTTTTGACGAGGTGCTTAAAATATTTTTAGATCTAAAGTCTAAGTGCGAGGATTATCATTCTGAAATGTACTACTGCATGGGAGCAATGAATTACGCAGGTCAAAATTACCAAGAGGCTGTCGCATGTTTTGAAAAGTTCCTGAGATTTCCTGATGAAGATCCGACGAAGTTTAATTCCTCTTACGATAAAAAATACAGAGAGGTTGAAGAGGCATTGATCTCGGTGAATGCCTATGACAAAATTTTTAATGGGAATAAAAATTATGTTTTCGTTCCGAAAAAAGTTATTGGCGTTTCAACGGTGAGCGATGAATACCTTCCAATGATAGCTCCTGATGGTGAGATTTTATTTTTCACGCGTTTGATTTATAAACAAGCCAAAGGAGATTTAGCGGGTAAACAAGTTGAAGAATTTACTTGGAGCAAGCGCGCGGATATCAATTCGGATTTTGACAAAGGAGTTGCATTGCCGCCCCCTTTTAATAAAGGCGGTTCTTACGGAGGTGCTACCTTGTCGATTGATAACAAAGAACTGATCATTGCTAAGTCTAATCCTGTTAAGGACAATCCGAATAACATTGATTTGTTCTCTACCAAATTTGAAAGAACCACAAAAGAGGATGGAACCTTTGGATACGTTTGGAGCGATTGGGTGAGTTTAGGAGAAGGTATAAACAGCCCTGATGGTTGGGAAGCGCAACCTTCTTTGAGCGGTGATGGGCAAACACTTATTTTCGCAGGTGTTCGTCCAGATTGCACGAAAGATGAATCAGGGAACTATTCACACGATTTGTTTATTTCAAGAAAGCAACCAGATGGAACATGGGGAAAATGTACCCCGCTGCCAGCTTCAATAAATACCTCAGGACAGGAAAAGGCGCCGTTTATTCATAGCGACAGTCATACGGTTTATTTTTCAAGTGACGGACACCTTGGAGCGGGAGGAATGGATTTCTTCTTTGCTAAAATGAATGAAGACGGCACCTTCACTGAAGTTGAAAATATAGGTGCTCCAATTAATGACGAGAACGATCAGCTTGGTATAATAGTAAGCAGCGATGGGGAATTGGCGTACTTTGGAGCGAACAAATATTTGGGTGAGAAAAGTTATGACATCTTCCAATTTAGTTTGCCTGAAAAAGCAAAGCCAGAGCGTGTAGCCATTATCAAGGGGTCTGTTCAAGGAGACGATGGCTCGCCGGCTCAGAATGCTTCAGTGACCATTCAATACGCTCAATCTGGAAGCGAAGAGCAAGTGAAGGTGAACAACGACGACGGTTCTTATGCGGCTATTGTTCGCACCAATAAAAAAGAAGATGTGGTGTTGAAGGTGGAAGGCGAAAACATTGCATTCAATGCGCATGTAATTTCGAAAAAGGATAATGAGGATCCTGCGACAATACTGAAATTGAATTTGGAGACTTCTGTCGTGGCCGAAAACAAACCGTTTATCATTAACGACATTTATTATTCAACGAGCTCAACTTCGATTAGTGACGAGTCGAAATTGATATTGATTCAGTTCGCAGATTATTTAAAGAAACACCCTTCGTGGGTTATTGAAATTCGCGGACATACAGATAACATTGGTATAGACAAGTCGAATGAAGCGCTTTCTTTGGGAAGAGCAAATCTCGTGAAGGACTTTTTAGTTTCGAATGGCGTGAAGTTGGAACAGCTTTCAGCAACAGGATACGGGAAGTTGAAGCCAGTGGCTTCAAACGACACAGAATCAGGAAGAGCCAAGAATAGACGAACTGAATTTGTAATAAAAAAGTTTTAGCATGCGAATAGATATCCTAACCATTCTGCCGCGCCTACTCGATGGGCCATTTGCAGATTCAATCTTGAATCGCGCACAGAAGAATGGTTTGTGTGAAATTCACATACACAACATTCGCGACTATTCAACCGACAAACACAAGAGTGTAGACGACTATCAATTCGGTGGCGGTGCGGGCATGGTAATGCTCATTCAACCCATTGCAGATTGTATAGATAAGTTGAAGGCGGAACGCGAATACGACGAGATTATTTATTTGACTCCAGATGGAGATAGACTAAACCAAAGCATGTGCAACACCTTTTCATTGGGAAAGAACTTGCTCATGATTTGCGGTCATTACAAGGGCATAGATCAACGCTTGCGTGATCATTATGTGACGCGCGAAATTTCCATTGGAGATTATGTATTAAGCGGAGGAGAGTTAGCCGCTGCTGTTTTAGTAGACGCAATCGTTCGTTTAATTCCCGGTGTAATGAATGATGAGACGAGTGCGTTGACCGATTCATTTCAAGATAACTTATTGGCACCGCCTGTTTATACAAGGCCTGCAGAGTATAACGGTTGGAAGGTTCCTGATGTTTTGACTTCGGGAAATTTCAAAGTCATTGATGAGTGGCGCATGCAGCAGGCCTTCGAGAAAACGAAAACGAGAAGACCCGACTTGCTATGAGCACGCCACTAGCGGAAAGAATGCGTCCGAAATCATTCGATGAATACGTAGGACAGTCGCATTTGATTGGCAAGGGCGCAGTGTTGCGAGGCATTATTGAAAGCGGACATATTCCAAGCATGATTTTCTGGGGGCCTCCAGGAGTTGGAAAAACAACCCTGGCAAACATTATTGCGCAAACACAACAACGTCCGTTCTTTTCATTAAGCGCGATCAATAGTGGAGTGAAAGAAATTCGTGAAGTGATAGATCAGGCCGGAAAAGGAGGTCTTTTTCAGAAGAGCGCTATTTTATTCATAGATGAGATTCATCGCTTTTCGAAGAGTCAACAAGATTCTTTGTTAGGTGCAGTGGAGAAGGGAGTTGTAACTCTTATTGGCGCAACAACAGAGAACCCTTCATTCGAAGTGAACGGTGCATTGTTGTCGCGCTCGCAGGTATACACCCTGAATGCGCTCACCAAAGATGAACTCAATCAGTTGTTGAAAGATGTGATTGTTCGCGATGAAGCGCTTCGCGCAAGAAATATTCAATTGGAAGAAACGCAGTCGCTGTTGAAATACAGTGGCGGCGATGCCCGCCGATTATTAAATGTTTTGGAGTTGGTGGTTGAATCGATTTCAGAGACCCCTTGCGTAATTAAAAACGCTTCGGTAGAGAACGTCATTCAAACGAATGCTGCACGTTACGACAAGACCGGTGAAATGCATTACGATGTTATTTCAGCGTTTATTAAAAGCGTTCGCGGAAGTCATGCGCAAGCAGCGACATACTATTTGGCGCGCATGATTAAAGGCGGTGAAGATCCGCTGTTCATTGCGCGACGATTGGTCATACTTGCATCTGAAGATATCGGATTGGCCAATCCGAATGCCTTGCTCATCGCTGAAGCTACGTTTCGTTCGGTGCAAAACATTGGATGGCCGGAAGCGCGCATTCCGCTGAGTATGTGCACAGTGTATTTGGCAACCAGCGCGAAGAGTAATTCTGTGTATACCGCCATTGATGCGGCTTTAGCGATGGTTGAAGAAACGGGCGACCTCCCGGTTCCGATGCATTTGCGCAATGCTCCCACCAAATTGATGAAGGAGTTGGGGTACGGAACGAACTACGAATACGCGCATGCGCACGAAGGGAATTTCGTTCGTCAAGAATTTCTTCCAGAAGAAATTGCGTCGTCTGAATTCTACATTCCGGGAAACAATCCAAAAGAAGCAGCCATTTTAAAATGGCTTCAAGAACGTTGGGGAACGAATGAATAATCCGACTACTCGAAATTTCGGACTCGATTTATTTCGAGCATTGGCCATTCTGTTGGTTGTGTTGTCTCACGGGAAATTTTTATTGAATGGAACCGTCTTAGAGAATTTTCCTTACGTGAAAATGTTAGACGGCGTTGATTTGTTTTTCGTCTTAAGCGGATTTTTAATTGGTGGAATTTTATTGAAGTCTTCTTCTGAAGGGTTGAATTGGCCGGGTGTTGCGCACTTCTGGAAGAGAAGGTGGTTGCGTACTTTACCGAATTATTATTTAATCTTGTTGTTGAATTTTATTTTCGTCTCGGTTGGAATTATCTCAGGAGACCTGAATGTTTTTGGTTGGAAGTTCATCGTTTTCCTTCAAAATTTTTCGAAACCACTCATTGGGTTTTTCTGGGAATCTTGGAGTCTAGCAGTGGAGGAGTGGTTCTATATTTTCACCCCGTTGTTGCTTTGGTTGTTGTTGAAAAAGTTCAAACTGAAAGTTTCTTTTTTGATTGTTACCCTTGTGCTCATGCTCGGACCATTGCTCTATCGCGCTTATTCATTCGATGTAACACTTGACGATTTTTGGTTCGATGTGAAGGTGCGAAAGGTTGTTTTGATGCGCCTTGACGCGATTTCATTCGGATTACTTTTGGCTTGGATTTATTATTTCCATAAAAGTATATGGGACAAGTGGAAGAATGTCATGCTTGTTTTAGGAGTTGGAATTATTTTATTCTTGTTGAATTACGGTGCTTCAAATTCAAGTTTTTACAGACAGGTATTTTATTTCACCATAACACCTCTTGCCATAGCGTTGGTACTTCCTTGGTTTGAGGGAGTAACATCTTCTTGGAAACGCTTGATCGGAGCGGTGACGCATATTAGCAAGATTTCGTACTCGATGTATTTAATCAATCTTGCATTGGTTGCGCAAGTATTGGGATTGAATTTTCCTGTTCAAGGAAATTTGGACGGTATAATGAAGTACCTCAGTTATTGGGTAATTGTGATTTCAGTCTCCTCTGCGCTTTACTATTTTGTGGAAAGGCCGATTCTAAAATGGAGAGATCGCGCTTCGCGATAGGAGGTCAGTGAATGTGGTTCGCGATGTTGCGAGCGATAGCAGGGCCTTCGTAGATGAAGCCCGTGTATACTTGAACTAACGAAGAACCGGCATCTATTTTTTCTTGCGCATCTTTTGAAGTATGAATTCCACCGACACCAATAATTGGAAATTCGCCGTTCGATTTTTGATTTAAATAATGAATGACTTCTGTTGATCGGTTCCGAACAGGCTCTCCACTTAAACCGCCCATTCCGATGTTCTGAATGACATCTGAATTCGTTTGCAAATGCTCCCGAGAGATGGTGGTATTGGTTGCAATGACTCCGGCAATTTTTGTTTGAAGAACAATTTCAACAATGTCATTCAATTGATCGTCTGTTAAATCTGGAGCAATTTTTAAAAAGATTGGACGCGGTTTTGGGAACGTATTATTCGTTTCAGCAAGAGCAGAAAGAATTTTCATTAACGGTTCTTTCTCTTGCAACTCGCGTAAACCCGGTGTGTTTGGAGAACTTACATTCACTACGAAATAATCTACACAATCGTGAAGGGCATTCAAGCAAATTAAATAATCACTTAATGCATCTTCATTCGGAGTGATTTTATTCTTCCCAATATTTCCTCCAACAATAATATTTGATTTGCGTTTTCTCAACCGCACTGCCGCGTCTTCAACGCCGCCGTTATTAAATCCCATACGGTTGATTAATCCGCTGTCTAATGGAAGTCTAAATAATCTCGGCTTATCATTTCCCGGTTGAGCCTTTGGCGTAAGTGTTCCTATTTCCACATGTCCGAATCCCAACAGAGCCAACTCATCAATCCATCGCGCATCTTTATCAAACCCTGCAGCCAATCCAACCTTGTTCGGAAATTCAATTCCAGCAACAACAATCTTATTTTCTTTCGCTTTAAAAATTGATTTTAATATCATTTTTCCTCCAGGAATTCTTGAAGAAAATTTCAATAAATCCATTGCCAAGTAATGCGCCTTCTCCGGAGAAAAAAGAAAAAAGAATGGTTTAATCAGAAGCTTATACATGCTGCAAAAATACAGCATCTCATCCGTCAATCGCAGATTGACATCACCTTTGGTGTCATCGGCTTCGCCGTCATCCACGAAGTGGTCATCACCTTCGGTGTTATCACGACGTGTCGTGTCATCCGCTCCGCGGTCATCCACAAAGTGGTTTTGGTGAATAACTCTGTTGATATGTGTGAATTTCACTTTCGTCGCAGGGCGTCATAAGCCGTTTATTTTTGATGAAATCGAAAGATTAATAAATCGTTAAGGCATATGATTACATTTTTTGGAAAAAAGAAAATCTCAGCAGAGCGCGCAGCAAGCATGTTCGTGAACACCTTGTTAGATTCTGTTGAAGGTGGATTCCCGGAGGTCGCTGGATTTATTCGCGATACCCCAGAGTTTGTTCGTACCCCAAAAATAAGTGACGAAGAATACGGTAAGTTTTTAATGATAGCCATTGTCGGAAACTTCAATTACTTGAATGAACACTTCCGCGACGGAGAAGGCGATTTAATTATTCAACATTGTGTAGATCAGTTCGCGCCTGTATTCGATTTGTCTCCGGTAGCTTTTCAAACCAAATTGAACGACTACAAGAAATTTATGGCTCATGTGAATTTCCCCTCGAAAAATGTTTTGTACAGCATGTCTAAAGGTTTCTTCTTCAAATACGAATTGAATCAATACCAGGACGAGTACTTCAGAAGCATGAATACACCGAACCCAATTTTCTTGAAGAGTTTGGATGAGGTCATGCGTAATTTCATTTGGGACTGGTCTGCCTTCTGCGACAAGTACAAGGTTCAGTTAGGCGCAGTCTAACCGCGATGCGGATGACGCAACGCGTTGCGATGACACTTTCAGTGATGACCGCTTCGCGGATGACACAACACGTTGTGATGACAACCTTCGGTTGATAACCGCTTCGCGGATGACACTTCGTGATGAACTAATTTTTAAGGAAGTATTCTAAGACTGTATCTTTTCCAGATTTCAAATCCTCCAAGGTTTGTTCCAAATGAATATTCGGAAGTATAGGCGATCGCAAATAACTAAACGTGTTGTTGTAGTTGTAACGGATAGTTGGAATTGAATAAGAGATTCCCGATTGTGAAAGTTGCACTTCAGCTGCGTTACCCCAAGTTCCATTAGCTGTTGCGTTGCAAGGCGTTCCTATCAGTATTGCGCGCTCATTGTTTTGCATGAGCTGCGAGAAATCACAGGCAGCTGATACGGTGTTTCCATTCATAAATACCGTTAGCTTTCCTGAGTAAACATGTTTAGGAAGCTGGCGCTGAGCAATACGGAAAAATGCGGTATCTAATCCTCCCTCAGGTATTTGACTCAATAAAAAATATTGATACATATCCTCGTTCCGCTTGAATCTTTTTTCTGTGGACTTGGGAAAATGTTTCAACCTGAAATTCGAAATAACTTGATACGAATGGTCACTCGCTTTCCAAATAATATTACTCGGCGTATTAAGTCCAATTGGCATTAAAAAAGAGCAGAGGTATTCAACCATGGAACTGGATCCCCCCGGATTGTCGCGCACGTCAATAGCAATATCTCGAATGCCTAATTCACGAGCAGCCTGAAAGAACTTCCTTATTTTTTTGACGTCGTTTTGAAAGAGACGAGAAGAAAATGAATGCACCGTTAAAACCGCTTTTCCTTCATTCAAATAAAAAGTTGCTTGAATGTTTTTTTTACTTTTTTTGAAATGTTCTCGACGGATTTTTTGAAGGTCTTTTAAACCTACTAACTGAACAATTGCGCTGTCAAGCTTGCCGTTGAGTTGGAAAGTAATGGTTTCAAGGTCGCCTTCGTATTGGGTAGGATTGGCGAAGAACTGAGAAGGGGTGTAGTAATAAGAGGCGGCTTCTTCGCTAGCGTGCATGGCATGGCCTTCATCTACACTCCATTCTTTGGCGTGAGTGTGTAATTCAGTCATCGATAGTTTTCCAATCGACAGAATTTCGCTTCCAACGGGAGGCCCGCTGATGTAATTTTCTTTCACATAAAATTTACCGTTAATGGGTTGAATGAAGAGTGGCAAGAAACCAGAGTTCAATGCGCTTGCTTCAAACATAAGTCTGAATACATGTGTCTGTAAATGAGAATCTTCTACGACACGAGTAAATCGATTTAAATTTTGTGCGTGCTCAATGAGTGTGCGGTCTTCAGAATAAAAGTCAAATGCTTTTTTGAAGGCTTCGTCAAAAGCGGTTTTTCCGCAATAGGCATAAGGATCTGGATGCACCGCAAGAAGCTTCTCTTCTAATTCCACAAGATCTTCAATTAAAAAGTCTCTGCAGATTACTTCAATGTTTCGTTCGCAGCGATAATAGGCTTTTGAATTCGGATCGAAGCAGATGTCAGTTTGTGCCGATACCAGGACAGCAGCAAGAATAAAAAGTAAAGAAAGAAGTTTACGCACTTATTCGTCGTTGCGTTTTTTAACCATGGTTAAGATCGTCGCTAACGCCACCGTCTCTCCGGTTTCATCATAGACATCAACCAAGAACTTCACAATGCCTTTCGGTATATCGTCCTCGCTGCGTTTCTCTTGCGCAATTTTTTCCTTCACGGTAAAGCGAACGGCAATGGTCATTCCTGGATAAACAGGCTTCGTGAACCGCGCTTCATCTATTCCGTAGTTCAACAATACTGGACCTTTCTTCGGATCTACAAACAATCCTGCTGCTTTCGATAAAACGAAGTATCCATGAGCCACTCGGCGCTCAAAAATGGTTCCTTCCAACGAAGTAGCATCCATGTGTGCATAGAAATTATCGCCACTTACATTCGCGAAGTTCACAATGTCGGCTTCAGATACGGTATGCTTGTGTGTGAACACGGTGTCTCCAACAACTAGGTCTTCGAAATGCTGACGGAACAAATGCGGTTGAGCTTCCGCTTGTTCACCGCCTTGCTGGTAAACTCCTGTAATAGCAGTCAACATAGTTGGTGATCCTTGAATAGCCGTGCGCTGCAAGTAATGCATGACACCACGTTTTCCACCCATTTCTTCTCCACCTCCCGCACGTCCTGGTCCTCCGTGAACAAGCATAGGCATTGGACTTCCGTGGCCTGTGCTCTCTTTCGCGCTGGCTCTGTTCAACACTAAAATTCTTCCGTGATGCGTTGCGGCGTTCAATACGAAATCGCGCGCAATGTTCGTGTCGTTTGTAGTGATGCTACACACCAAACTTCCTTTTCCTAATTTTGAAAGAGCAACCGCTTCTTCCGTTGTGCTATAAGGCATAAGGGTCGAGATAGGGCCGAAAGCTTCAATGTTGTGCGAGCTTAATTTTTCGAAAGGTTTGTCATTCAACAAAAGCGTAGGCGACATGAATGCACCTTTCGAATCCTCCGCTTCAATAAGGTTGATGGCATCGTTTCCAAATACAACTTCACTTTCTTTTTTTAATTCATTCAACGCAGCAAAAACATCTTCGCGTTGCGCTTTTCCTGCTAATGATCCCATGCGAACTTTCTCATTACGCGGATCACCAATGGCAGTCTGTCCAAGTGCTTTCACAAGCGCTTCTTGAACGTCTGACAAATATTTTTCAGGAACTAAAATTCTTCTTACTGCTGTACATTTTTGTCCGCACTTCACCGTAATTTCTTTACGAACTTCCTTCACGAATAAATCAAATTCCTCAGTGCCTGGCGCTGCGTCTAGTCCGAGAATAGCGGCGTTCAGCGAGTCGGCTTCCATGGTGAATGGAATGGCTTGGTCCACCAATCTCGGGTGTGACTTCAACATTTTTCCTGTTGAAGCAGAGCCGGTGAAGGTCACCACGTCTTGCATTTCTAAATGGTCGAAAATACCGTTTGCACTTCCGCAGATTAATTGTAATGCTCCTTCAGGAAGAATTCCAGATGCGTGAATATCGCGAACCACAACTTCGGTTACATAAGAAGTAAGTGTTGCGGGCTTCACTACTGCAGGAACACCCGCCAATAAATTCACCGCTATCTTTTCTAACATTCCCCACACTGGGAAATTGAATGCGTTAATGTGAAGCGCAACTCCTTCCTTCGGAACCATAATGTGGTGACCAATGAAGGTGCCTTCTTTCGAAAGCTTAGCCAATTCTCCGTCTATATAAAAAGAAGAATCTGGAAACTGCTTGCGCAATGAAGCGTAAGCGAACAAATTTCCAATTCCTCCGTCAATATCAATCCAAGAGTCAATCTTCGTTGCACCGGTCTTCACGCTCACAGCATAATAAGCTGCTTTGCGCTCTGTGAGATAAAGTGCAAGGGCCTTCAACATTCTTCCGCGTTCTTGGAAGGTCATTTTGCGAAGTGCTGGTCCGCCCGTCTCGCGGCCGTAGTTCAGCATAGCGCCGAAATCGAGGCCTGTGCTATCGGCTACCGTAACCAATTCTCCGTTCACAGCATCGAACAATTCTGTGCCGGTTCCGCTTCCTGAAACCCATTGCCCTAAGGCGAAATTTTGAAGTTTTTGCATCTGATTTATCTCTTGTTGCGAAGTTAATCGGAAAGTGCCGACCTTGGAATGATTGATGTATTTTTACAGCATGAATAAGGTTACGCATTTAATTACCGGTGGTTGTGGTTTTGTGGGAAGGAATATGGTGAAGAGACTCTTCAATACCACCGAAGCTCAATTGATTTTTATAGACGACTTGTCTGTTGGAACACACCCGGACACGTGGATCAATGCTACAAAAACGAACTACGGCGAAGGCTTCACAGTATATAACGGAAGATTACTCTTCATTCACGCCGATGCGCTGAAGGTGATGCGCGCTTTCTCGGAAGATGAAAAATACTTCGAGAAGAATTTTCAATTTGAAATCGATCGCATCAACGATGTCTTCCACTTCGCGGCTATTGTAGGTGGAAGAACGAAGATCGACGGAGATCCAATGGCCGTAGCATTAGACCTTGCCATTGATGCAGAGATGTTTTATTGGGCATGTCGTTACAAACCGGAAAGACTCATGTATCCGAGTTCTTCGGCTGCTTATCCGATCGATCTTCAAACGATAGACGGAGCCATTGCTTTGAAAGAATCGGATATCGATTTTAAGAGAATGGGCGAGCCCGACATGACTTACGGATGGAGCAAATTAACGGGAGAGTTCCTCGCTAAGATTGCCGCTTCACATTACGGTTTAAAAGTAACGTGTATTCGTCCATTTAGCGGATACGGTGAAGACCAAGATTTAACGTATCCCGTTCCTGCTATTGCAGCGCGCGCTGCGAAGAAAGAAGATCCGTTTGAAGTGTGGGGAAGTGGAAATCAAGGAAGAGACTTCGTTCACATCGACGATGTAATCGACTGCATCTTATTGGCTATGGATCACATTCACGATGGAACAGCCATTAATATTGGAATGGGGAAACTCACTTCGTTCAATGAAATTATTCGAGTTTTCTGCGGCTATGCCGGATACGAGCCGACGATAAAGCCTTTGCTAGATAAGCCTGTTGGCGTGCATTCGCGCTATTGCGACATGACCTTCGTTCAAGAGAAATTAGGATGGACAGCGAAGATTTCCATTGAAGAAGGAATGAAGCGTGTGTACGATGCGGCAGTAAAAAAATTGGCAGCACAGCAGTAGATGAAGAATAGAACCATTGTTTGCTTCGGTCCCGGTCCGCGCTTCAAAGGCGGAATGCAGAACTACAACACTTCGTTGGCGTTGGCATTGGACAAGGAAGAGCAGAACAATGTTCACATTGTTAGTTGGACGCAACAGTATCCGGCTATCATACCAAGAGAGTTCGTAGACAAAAGCAGTACTACTGATTTGTTGGAAGGTAGTCGCGTGAAGGTGACTTACCTAACGAACTACAACAACCCGCTAAGCTGGATTGAAACCGCCAAGTACATCATTTCAATGAAACCAGAAATGGTAACCTTTCAGTGGAGCATTGCCTTACAGGGATTGCCCATGGCGCATATTGCGAAGCGATTGCGCAAGGCAGGGATTCATGTGGTTTTCGATATTCATTTTGTGATTCAGAAGGAGCACAGTTCCATAGATAAATTTTTAACGAAGTATGCTTTGAAGCATGCTTCTTCTTTTGTGGTTCATGCGTTGCATACCTATGAAGAATTGAAAACGGTATTCCCCGAACGTTCGTTCGGTTTGGTGGAAAGACTTGATATTCATGAAAAGGCATTCACGTCGGTTGTGAAATTGTATCATCCGATTTACGACTTGTACAAGCCCATTGCTAATTTCAATGTTGAAGAAGAAAAAGCGAAGTTGGGATTGAAGAAACACGTCTTTTTGTATTTCGGATTCATTCGGAAATACAAAGGGCTCGACATGGCCATTCAAGCTTTCGCTGAATTGTGCCAGGAAAGAGACGATGTCTCGTTTTTAATTTGTGGAGAATCTTTTTGGAAAACGCTGGACGATACGAAGTGGAGCACCAAGCTGAAACAAATGTTATTTGGTTGGGCGAAGAAGTTGGTTCTTCGAAAATCTGACGACGAGCGTGAAGACAATCCGCTGGAATGGATAGAGAAATTGAGTGTTCAAGAAAACTGCGTGGTGTTCAATCGATTCATTTCGAATGAAGAATTGCCGAAGTTTTTTCAGGTTTCCGATGCGGCAGTATTGTTCTACAGAACAGCGACTCCTAGCGGAATTGAGTCGTTGAGTTACAATTTCAAAATGCCTATTTTGGCAACAAAAGTGGGACACTTTCCGGAGACTATTGTAGACGGATTCAACGGATACTTGGCTGAAGCCAACGATATTCAAAGTATGAAAGATCAAATGGTGAAGTTCTTAGATTCCCCCATCAATAGAGACAATGTTTCGAAGGCAACGGAGAACATGAGTTGGAAGAATTACGCAAACGCAATTTGTAATTATGAGTAACATTATACACGATAGAAAGAGCTACGATAGAAATAGCTTGGAGGTTGAAGACTTGAAAGCTGCTCCGCACGAGATGTTAGAGTTTTGGTTGAACGAAGTAAAGGATTTGCACGATTACAACGCCATGGTCGTTAGCAGTGTGGACGCTTCAGGGCAGCCGCATTCGCGAGTGGTATTGCTTCGGGGAGTGAACGAAGACGGATTGAAATTCTACACCAATTACACTTCCAACAAAGGAATGGAATTAGAGCAAAACAACAAAGTGGCTTTGAATTTCTTCTGGCCAACGGTTGAACGTCAAGTTCGGGTTGAAGGGGAATTGCAAAAGTTGACAGAAGCAGAGAGCGACGCTTATTTCAATTCGCGTCCGCGTGAGAGTCAGATCGGCGCATGGGTTTCCCCGCAGAGTGCAACCATAGATTCACGTGAAATATTGAACGACCGCTTCAGAGAATTCACCGATAAGTTTGAAGGTCATCCTGTTCCGCGTCCTTCGCATTGGGGCGGATACATCATTCGTCCGAATTATTTTGAATTTTGGCAGGGCAGACCGAACCGCTTGCATGACCGTTTGACCTATTCTTTGGTTGAAGGGAATTGGTCAATTGGAAGAATGGCGCCGTAATTTTTTTGGGATAGGCAAAAAAAGGGAACCTTTCGGTTCCCTTCTCTTTCAAATAACATCGTATTATTTTCTAGTGTTGTTCGCAATAGAAACAATCGCGCGAAGCATTTCTGCCGCTGCTCGTGAAAGAACAATGATTAAATATCCTGCAATAACAGAGATAATAGCGCTTTCTATTCCACCACCCTTTATGAAGCCCCCTGGAATGAATCTGCCAATCATTCGGCTTTCTTCCACAAGTTCAGTGAAAATACCGAAGAAGAATCCAACAACAGCGAACCATGTTCCAGCCCATTCTCCAAAGGTTTGAACGAAGTGTGAATAAACAGGGATAGCAACAAACTCGTCGCCTTCACTAGAAGTTTCATTCACCTTCGACTTTCTGTCCCACCACAGTTGGAAACTAACCCAACCTGCAATCGCAATAATGACCCACAAGAACATGAAGATGACAACTAGTTTGCCATGACCGGGAAGATCAGCAGGATTGGCAAAAAAGTCATTGTCCACAGCCTCATACATGATGTATAGAGGAAGTAAGGCGTTAATTATGGCAAGTGCCAAATAAACATACCCAATCGGTTGTCTGAACATTTTGCCAGAATCGATGTAGCCCAAATAAGGCCTAATGAAGGTGAAAAATTTGTTGTCCATAAAAATTTAGTTAAGGTTACCTACTCGTTTGGCTTTTCGGTTATCGCCCATTGGATTACCAATGATGTCCGAAGTTATTTTTTTTAGTTCATTGAAAGTTAAAATTCTAAGGTAAGTTTTCAACAATAATTATTTAATGTTAGAATAGGATATCTGATTTAAATGTACTTTTCACAAATGAAAAAAGTAGTTGTAATTACATCGGTTTTATTTGCCCTGCAATTCGATTGTAAGGCGCAGTACTTCGTAGATATATTTTCGTTCAATCGTCAAGCATACAATATACCCTCAGGCGCTCAAACAAGTGACCTCTTCGTGAACGCATTCATACCGAAAGTTCTGGAGAATGGAAATACATTTTTTGTTAGAGCACATTACGAGAAATTGGATTTGAAGAATGATTCGTT
>Ga0208597_1000490_pt1 | contig 15525 bp, 13 predicted proteins | sample LakMenEpi05May12_FD_150673 | JGI IMG/M metagenome (GOLD analysis project Ga0208597, IMG submission 150673) | Freshwater microbial communities from Lake Mendota, WI - 05MAY2012 deep hole epilimnion (SPAdes) | ecosystem: Environmental > Aquatic > Freshwater > Lake > Epilimnion/Euphotic zone ...
GTCCTCATACTTCCAAATACAAACCTTGGCGGATTAAGTCGTATTTTGCGTTTACAGACAAACTGATCGCCACTCGATTCGAAAGATACTTGAAATCTGGCTCGGGGCGTGAATTCGCGCGTCGGCATTTTGAGCTGCAATCGGACGGTGACTAAATTTCGAATGCTTGCAGTTTATTTTAAGCACATCTCCATGTGTCACTCCCAAACTCGTGATATCAACATTGCTTTTTTCTGGGGTTTTCCCATAGTCGGCGGGTGAAGAATTTTCGGAAGAAACCGCAGGGGCGTGAGGATGGGGCACGGGAGAATCGACATGTGCGCTCGCTGTCTAGTGAGGCAGAAGCGATTCCGGCGCGCAATGAGGATGATGTGTGGGATGTGATTGCGGAGTCGAAAACGCCGGCGTTGGTGTTGATTCTCGATTGCATTCAGGATGTGCACAATCTGGGTGCGATCCTGCGCACGGCGGATGGCGCAGGGGTGACGGCGGTAGTCGCCCCGAAGGACAAAGCGGCATCGATCACAGAGACGGTGCGGCGTGTTTCCACGGGCGCGGCGGATTGGGTGCCGTTTTTTCAGGTGACAAATCTGGCGCGTTTTATGGAGAAGCTCAAGGAGGTGGGCGTGTGGATTGTAGGGACCTCGGATCGCTGTGATAAGACTTTGTATCAAATGGATTTGAAAGGCCCGATCGCGATTGTGATGGGCGCGGAAGGCAAGGGGATGCGTCGTTTGACGGAGGAAAATTGCGACTTTTTGTGCAAACTACCGATGGCAGGCAAGGTCGAGTGCTTGAATGTCTCGGTGGCGACAGGTGTGTGTCTGTATGAGGCGGTGCGCCAGCGCAAGGAATCATGAGGGAGCCGGTGCTGATTTTGTCTGATTTGCACCTGGGGCATAAGGGTTCCCTGGTTGATGATGTATCGGCGCTACGACCATTGATCGAAGGCGCGGGCACGCTGTTGCTGAATGGCGATACGTGGCAAGAATTGGCGCGAGAATTTCGTGCGGAGGGGGAACGTTTGTGGACCGAACTGCAGCAAATGTGCGCGCAGATGGGCATCGATGTGATGGCGCTGCCGGGGAATCATGATCCCGGAAATGGTGACTGTGGCTATGTGGAGTTGGCGGGTGGAAAAATCGTGATCACGCACGGAGATTGTGTGTTCGCGGAAGGGGCGCCGTGGAGTCGAATGGCCATCGCCAAGCATAAGGAGTGGATGGCCTTGTGGACGCGGCGCCCGACGGAAACGATCGATCAACGACTGGCCTTGGGGCGAGAGTTGGCGCGCATGTTGGTGGCGCCGAGTCATGGTCGCAGTCAGAATCTTTTCTTACGAGCTTGGGATGCCTTGATGCCTCCGGGGCGAGCATTGCGCATGGTGCTGTCATGGGCGACGATGGTGTCGGAGACAAGGAAATTTTTTCATCGCTACTTCCCTGCGGCCGAGGTGATGATATGCGGGCATTTCCATCGCGCTGGAATTTGGGATGAAAAGGAGGGGCTGGTGATCAACACTGGATCATTTATGCCACCTGGAGCAGCGTATTGGTGTGAGTGGACCGCGGGAAATCTCCGCGTAGGAAAGATCGAGCGCCAAAAGAATGAGTGGCAGCGTGGGGAAGTGATGGGCATTTGGTCCCTATGATTCGTTGACTACTAGGGATATCGTAGCATTTCGCAACTGAATCGGCGTAGTGGCTGATCTTCCCGCCTTTTCTCGCGAATTCTCCCTTGACGGATAGACATTTTCTCGGTGAAGTAATCGCGTTCGTTAAGAACTACGAAATATGAAAGCATTGTCCTTCGACCCCACCACCCGACGTTTTCTCGCCTCGCGCAAGCCAACGATTTTTCTTTCAGCGATCCTTTGCTGCGCTCCGCTGATGACTCAGGCGCAAATGGTGGACTTCGAGGGCAAGAATATCACCAATGTGGAGATTAAGTATCGTGGAACGAAGACTGTTGATGAAGCCGCCATCCGCAGCTTCCTCAGCACACGAGCAGGGCAAGCCTATAGCACTGAAAAGCTCGATGCCGATATCAAAAAACTTTATGAGTCCGGCAAAGTGGACGATGTGCGTTGGCTTGCGGAGCCAGTGGGCGATGGCGTGAAGTTGATCGCCGAAGTAGCGACTCGCCCTGCAATGACAGGCGTCGGATTCGTCGGGAATTCCATTTTTAGCGACAAAAAACTCGCTTCCGAATCGAAGCTCAAGGCGGGTGGTCCTTTGAGTGATGAGGAAATTCTCAATGCTCGCCGCAACATCGAGGCCTACTACCAAGGTTACGGCTATCCTGATGTATCGGTTACGCATCGCATGCAGCCGGGCGATGGCGGTGCCTCGTTGATTTTTCTCATCGATGAGGGTATGAAAAACGAAGTGCGCAATATCCGCTTTGAGGGCAATGCGAACATCACGTCGAAGGATCTCGAAAAGGTGATGAAGACCAAAGAAAAAGGGATATTCTCGATCATCACCAAGTCGGGTCGCGTCGAGGGCAATCAGCTCGATGAAGACATGGAAGAAATTCTTGATTACTATCGAAACAAAGGCTTCCTACGCGTATCGAGCTCCGGCATTCAGCGTGTGCCCACGGGCGATGGCAAGATGGATCTCGTCGTGCCGATCAATGAAGGTGCTCGCTACACGGTGAATGGTGTCGGTTTCGGCAAGATGAGCGTTTTTCAACCCGAGGAACTTTATCCAGCTTTGACTCTCGTCGGCGGCGATCCTTATTCGGCCAAAAAAATGCGCGCTGACATTGAGATGATCCGCAGCTACTATGGATCTCGTGGATATGCTGATGCTACCGTGGTACCTGACCTCGACAATGCTTCGGGCGACACGGTGCAAATCACCTACCGCATCACGGAGGGCAACCGCTTCCGTGTGGGCCGTGTGAACATTTCCGGCAACACCAAGTCCAAAGATAAGGTCATCCGCCGTGAGGTGCCGCTTAAGCCGGGCGATTGGTTCAACTCGGTGGACGTAGATACAACGCGTACTCGTCTGAAAAACCTGAACTATTTCAATGATGCGCAAGTCAGCGCCTCACCAGGTGGCGGCGGCTATCGTGACCTGAATATTTTGGTTGATGAGAAAAAGACCGGTTCGCTGAGTTTCGGCGTTGGCTTCAGCTCGATCGATAACCTCGTTGGCTATGTCACTGTTGAGCAAACCAATTTTGATCTATTCAACCCTTGGCGCTTTACGGGTGGTGGTCAGCGTTTCACCGCAAGTGTGCGCGCTGGTCAAGAACGACGCGACTTCAGCATGTCCTTAGTGGAGCCATGGTTCATGGATCGCCAGCTCTCGCTGGGCGGTGAGTTGTTCTACCGCAACGCTTTGTATTTTAGCGATTACTACGACCAGCTCAACATGGGCGCCTCTGTTTTCTTACGCAAGCCACTCGGTGAAAAGGCTTACCTCAAGGGGGAATATCGCTTTGAACGCATCGAGCTTGATGCCGATGATGACAATCTTCCTAATACCGCAGACGATTACTTCGCGGGCCTCGATGACGAGTATATGCGTAGTTCTTTTGGTCTGAATTATGTCTATGATAGCCGTGATAGCAATCAGACGCCACGTGAAGGACACAAGGTGGATCTTGGCGTGAACTACGCGGGCCTCGGCGGTGATGTAAACACGGTTACTTTCTCGGCATCGGGGCAGAAATACTGGAACCTTGCGTGGGATACCATTCTTTCCGTGAACGGTGAAATTGGCATGGTGGATAGCACCAACGATGACGATGTGCCGATCTTTGATCGCCAGTTCCTCGGTGGTGCTCGGACACTACGCGGCTTTGAATTCCGCGATGTTGGTCCACGTGATGCAGCCTCGAAAGAAGTGATCGGTGGTAGCAGCATGGGCTGGCTCTCGGTGGAATACACGGTGCCGCTCTTCGAGCAAGTGCGCGGCGCGGCCTTCTATGATGCGGGTTTTGTCAATGTGGATTCGTTTGATTTCAATCCTTCCGATATCTACAGCGATGCAGGTGTGGGTCTGCGCTTGAATTTGCCCTTTGGTCCGCTGGCATTTGACTACGCTGTGCCAATCGCTTCTCCTGATGAAGAGGCAGATCAAGGTGGTCAGTTCAACTTCTACCTCGATTACAAATTCTAAGCAACGAGCTGCTGCCACGATGCCTGATGTGATCATCGTCTCCATGAGCGGCAGGGAAATTCTTTCATACCTCGATGACGTGGCTCGGCTGCGCATCGAGGTTTTTCGTGATTATCCGTATTTGTATGCGGGATCGCTGGAGTATGAACAAGAGTATCTGCAAAGCTATGCTGCTTGTGATGAGAGTATTTTTGTCTTGGCGCTGGCGGGAGGTGATGTCGTGGGTGCTTCCACTGGGTTACCGATGCTTGCGGCAGACGAGGCGTTTCAGCGAGCATATCGGCAACGCGGCGATAATCTGAGTGAGATCTTTTATTTGGGAGAATCGGTGTTGTTGCCCAAGCATCGCGGATGCGGCATAGGACACGCGTTTTTTGACGAGCGAGAAAAACAGGCGCGTCATTGCGGGGCGACACTGGCGACGTTTTGTTCGGTGATTCGATCTGCAGATCATCCATGCAAACCGGAGGGGTATCGGCCGCACGATGTTTTCTGGAAAAAGCGTGGCTACGAGCCGAATGGCTTGCGTGCGCAGTTGGCGTGGGAGCAAGTCGATGCCATCGGAGAGGTAGAGAACGAGTTGGTGTTTTGGAGTCGATCGCTTTGATGTGGAAAATGATTTTTCCCAAGCTCTCGGAGCATTTTGACCAGTGGTTCATTTTTTCAAGTACCGCGCAATTACTGCTTGCCTCACGTGAACGCGCCATGGTAATTGGTTGATCCACACAAAGAAACGTCTCTTGTTTAAGAAGAAACGTTCCTTGAGTCGCAACCCAAAAAACACATGAAAAAGAACCTACCTCGATGGATCGGGAGCAGTGTACCGAAATGCCTAGCGGCATGGATGGCGCTTGCCTCAGCATCGCTTCATGGCCAGAGCATTAGCAATGCGAGCTTTGAAGCGAACACATTTACCAGTTTTCCCGGCTATGCTTCGGGAAATGGCGGAGTGATTACGGATTGGACCCTGTCCAACAATACTCGGATTGGATTGAATCCAGGAGGCGGCACGCCCTTTGCTAACAACGGCACAATTCCTACTGGCTCCAATGTGGCATTCCTTCAAGCGGGCTCATCCGGAGCTGCGACAATGAGCCAGACAGTGACAGGCTTGACGATCGGCACGAAATACCACGTGGAATTCCGTGTCAATGCAAGGAACCCGAACGCTCCTTTTTTGCAGTTTTCCACCGATGCGGGCGAACCTGCTGTGTCGGCCCAAGTGACGCCAGTCGGTGGCGCAGAACCCTACAAGTATGTTGGTTTTGATTTCACCGCAACAGCGACTAGTCATGTGATCAACATCGCCAACACGATTACGGGTGGTGACCATACCTTGTTGGTGGATGATGTGACGATCACCACTTCCACAGGTGCTTGGTCTTTTGGGCCATGGCAAGATGACGCGACCTCTGGCGTTGATTCGGCATACCTTTACACCCACGCAGTGAATTTTGCTTCGAGTGCCGCTGCCAACATCAATGGCGTGCCCTTCATCCCGCGCGAGTTTAACATTGCAGGACGATTTTCTGCCACCGGACTGGATGTCGGATTTGGCAATCGTACCCCGAACAATGTAACGGGCAACAGCGCTGGGCTCGCGAAAGATTTTCGATACAACGGCAATACGGGCATCACGTTAGATAACCTGAAGCCGAATACGCAGTATGTGTTCACGGTGTACGGCATCGGCTTCGATGTTTCTGATCCACGTGCCGCAACGTTCAGCAGCAGTCTATCGGCCGAAAAATTCACTGCGAACTTGAATCAATACGGTCAGGGCAATGGTATGCGTGTGAATTACACCTACACCACCGATGCTCTTGGTTCGCCGGTGACAATCAATTATCCCGCGACTGGTGCAGGCACTTTCCACACGAGTGGATTCAGCAACCGTGAGGCTGCGGTAAACGCCGCACCATCGCCCTGGTCCACAGTGGCTTGGTCAGACGATGCTACATCAGGCATTGATGGAAGCTATGTTTACACCCATGCGTATAATTTCGGCAATGCCACTGGCGCTAACGTCAACGGCATCAACTTTACTGGCATCGCTGGAGCAAATCCATCAGCTGCCAATTACACATCTGTGCTGGGTACCGTATACAACAATGACGTGAACAACATTACGGGATTCGGCGCGGCACTGGCGAAAGATTTCGTCTATGGCGGATTCCCTGAAGTGCACAATCTGACAGGACTCACCCCCGGGAAAAATTACGTCTTCACCTTGTATTCCGTGGGTTGGGAAGCAGCTGGAAATCGCTTTGGAGCGCTCGTAGGCGGTAAGGGCGATGGCATTACCGCGATCGATCAAGATCAGTTCGGCGACAGCAATGGCATCCGCATCGAGTATCGCTACACCGCAGATTCGACGGGAGCCTTAAAGGTGACGAGTTCGGAAATTCAAAACGCGGGTCAGGCTGCTGCCATGCATATTTATGCGATGAGCAATCGCGAAGCTGATCCATTGGTATCAACTCCACCAACGATCACCTTGCAGCCTACTGGAGCCAAATTGGGTATTGGCAGTGATTACACTCTCAATGTAGGAGCTGTGGGAAGTTCTACCATTACTTACCAATGGAAGCTGGATGGCGATGATGTTTCAGGTGCAACCAACCCTGTCTTGATGCTTGAAAACATTGACTACGCCCAAGGCGGTGTTTACACTTGCGTTATAACGAACGATTTTGGCACGCTCACCAGTGATCCCGTTACGGTCCAGGTGTTGGATATTGTTCCCGGTCTTTACAACACAGGTGTTGATGTTGACAAACAACCACTCGCCGCTGGTGCTACCGATCCTCATTATACCTTGCTCGTAAACCCTGATAATACGAGCTCTACAATCGCGCTGGTGCAATCGGGCAATCCAGGCCCTTGGAATCCTAACTCTGCTACTTCGTTGTGGATTGGACCCCGCACGAACACGGGCGCCGCCGCAGGACAGACTGTTGATGCAGGTGAAGGATTGGGCACATATGTTTACCGCACAAGCATCGATCTGACAAATTTCGATCTCTCCACGGTGACCATCCGCGGCAAATGGGCGAGCGACAACGAAACCATCGCCATCCGCGTCAATGGCACAGCCGTCACTGGTATTGATTACCTAGGCGCGAATACCTATGGCACGCTGAAAAGTTTCACTCTCGATTCTGTCATTGCTCCTACACTCACAGGTGGCATCAATACCATTGATTTTGTGGTCCAGAATGCCGATCCTGTGACAGGATTCACAGGTTTGAGAATTCAGGATTTTGAAGCCGTTGGATTTATCGCTCCGAACACCGCGCCACACATTGCGGTGCAACCCGTGAGTGTAGTCGCAGCCCACAATCAAAATGCTAAGTTCGCGGTTGCAGCGAGTGGTTCTGCGACGCTTACATATCAATGGTACTTTAATGGTGAGCCATTGTCGGGAGAAACGGAACCTGTGTTGATTGTGCCTGCGGCTGATCCGATTGTGGCCGGTAACTACAAAGTTCGTGTCAGCAATGGAACTGGATTTGTTGACAGTAATGTTGTCACGTTGAGCATTCCCAATACTGCGCCCGTGGTAGTGGAAGATCTCGCCGAGACCAATGAGGACACTCCATTGTTGCTGAGCGTGCTGACCCTTTTGTCCAACGATACTGATGCCAATCTCGATCTGATCGAGTTCAGCAGTGTCGCGGCAACGAGTGTACAAGGAGGTAATGTTTCCGAAGTGGACGGCACGATCACTTACACGCCACCTGCAAATTTCCATGGACTCGATGCCATCAGCTATACCATCAATGATGGCATTTGGGGTGGAACTCACACGGGCTCAGTCGTCATCACCGTGAATCCCGTAGCAGATCTTCCTCCTAGCGCTCTGAGTCTGACCTTGTCTGGAGGAGTTCTTTCAGGCAGCTTTACAGGCAATCCGGGCACGAGCTATTCAATTGAGAGATCCACCACGCTTCAAGCCGGTGATTGGGAGGTGATTTCTACCACCGTTGCGCCGCTTTCGGGGATTGTTCCTGTGACGGATAATTCGCCACCGCCGAACCGCGCCTTCTATCGCATCGTTTATCCCGAATAATTGTCGCGGATCATTCATTGTTAACATCAAGCCCCGCCGATGTGTTAAGCATTGGCGGGGCTTTTTTTATGAAATGAGATAGTCAGCGTTTCAGGTGTGCGCCTCGCCTATGCATGATGATTTGGCTTGCACATCGGTCTAAGCTCACCTAAGAACATCCCTCGATGAGCACATCCATGCACCTTTACGAACGACTCGGGTTATTTTCCACCGGAGTGGCATTGGGCGTGTTTCTGCTGTTGTTGCATGTGGTGATGTTAGTCAAGGCCCCCGCCGTGCAGCAGTTTTTGGTGAAATTTCCACGCAACCAGAAAATTGGCCAAGTGATTCTTGGCATTGGTATGGCTTGGTTTTGGCTATTGATCGCTCCCGAAGGCAAGGGCTGGATCAGTTTTTTGGCGATGGACATGACGGAATTCAATGCGGTGAAGCCGATTTTGCGTCTCCTTTTGCCGGTGATTTTCGTTTTGGTGGCGATGTCGATTCGTGAATTTTTGTCGGTGCGTGCTTTGGGGTTGTTGGGACTATTGGTGGCGCAGCCTTTGCTGGATGCGGCCTTTTTGAAAGATCCGATGAGCCGATTGCTAATTCCGTTTTGGACCTACGGACTTGTCATCGCGTCACTCTTTTTCGTAGGCATGCCCTATCTTTTCCGTGATGCCGTGACTTGGGCGACTGCGACTGCTGGTCGGTGGAAGGCGCTTAGCATCGCGGGAGCACTCTACGGGGTGATTTTAATCGTCTGCGCCTTTGCATTTTGGCGTTGAGATTTGTTATACAAGAAATAGTAATAAAAATAAGAATCATTCTTGCTTTCTGAAAAAGTTGGGCTAGTTTTCGCCACCCAACATGGTCAGCAACACCGATAATACTCCAGAGCACGATGATTTCCCAGCGGAAATCAATGGTCTGCGCATGACCCGTCAGCGCCGCGAAGTCTACAAGTCCCTCGTAGAAAATCGCGTCCACCCGACGGCCCAGGATCTTTTCCTCGCAGTGAAAGATCGGTTGCCACAAATTTCTCTCGCCACGGTCTACAATTGCCTCGAGGCCCTAACTCAGCACGGCATCATCCGTCAGGTGCATTTCGATCGCGAATCCTGCCGCTATTGCCCGAATCTTCACGAGCACGGTCATTTTCACGACCAAAAAACCGGCGTCATTCACGATGTGACCTTCAAGCCGGGGGTGAAGCTCGAAGATTTCCTCGATCTGCCTCCAGGCACTTCTGTCTCGAACATCGAACTCACTCTCCGCGGCACCATTTCACCACAATCCTAACATTTTCCCACCAATCATCATGTCCCTACTCATCGAAAATCTGCACGCCACTCTCGAAGACGGAACCCCGATCCTCAACGGAGTGAATCTTGAAATCCCCACCGGCGAAGTCCATGCCATCATGGGGCCCAACGGCTCGGGCAAATCGACACTTTCCAAAGTGATCTCTGGCCACGAAAGCTACATCGTCACAGGTGGCTCGGTCACCTTGGATGGCGTCGATATTCTTGAAATGGACATCGATCAACGCTCGCGCGCTGGTGTGTTTCTTGCCTTCCAATATCCAGCAGAAGTTCCGGGTGTATCGAATGCCAACTTCATCCGCGCAGCTCTGCAAGCCCGCTTACCGAAAGGCCAAGACATTGATGCCGTGGCTTATTACAAGAATCTCTACGCAAAAATGGACTTGCTCGAGATGGATCGCAAATTCACCGCTCGCTCGGTGAACGAAGGCTTCTCTGGTGGTGAGAAAAAGCGCAACGAGATCCTGCAATTGATGATGCTTGAGCCAAAGTACTCGATCCTCGATGAGACCGACTCTGGCCTCGACATTGATGCCTTGAAAATCGTCGCCAAAGGCGTGAATGCGATGCGTTCCGCCGATCGCGGATTCCTCCTTATCACGCACTACCAACGCTTGCTCGACTACATCGCACCCGATTACGTGCACGTGATGTCTGCCGGTCAGATCGTCCGCTCCGGCGGTCCTGAGCTTGCACTAGAGCTCGAAGAAACTGGCTACGATTTCCTCAAGGAACTTGCCACAGCGTAATGTCCTTTTGCTCGTTTTGACTTTCACTTACATCTCACCACAACACTTTTATGTCCCTCGATTACATTCCTGAAACGCTCGACTCGGAAACCGCCGAAGCCGTGAACATCGACCGTACGATCGGCGATTTTACTTTTCCTGAGCGCAATAAATTTGATGCGGGCCGTGGCCTAACGGAAAAAACGGTGGACTACATTTGCGATGTCAAAAATGATCCGCAGTGGGTGCGTGAATTCCGTCATCGTGCTTTGAAAGTGTTCCGTGATAAACCGATGCCGACCAATTGGGCGACGGAAGATCTGAACAACATTGACTTCGATCAGATTCGCTATTATTTGTCCGATGGTGAAAAACCGAAGCGTTCCTGGGATGATGTTCCTGCCGATGTGTTAGAGACCTTTGAGCGTCTCGGCATTCCGCAACAAGAGCGTGCCTTTCTCGCCGGTGTGGAGGCACAATTTGACTCCGAGGCCGCGTATTCAAACGTCAAAGAAGAACTCACCAAACAAGGCGTGATTTTTGTCAACTCCACCGAGGGACTCAAGGAGCACGAGGAAATTTTCCGCCCTTGGTTCGGCAAGGTAATTCCTACGGGCGACAACAAATTCTCCGCACTGAACTCTGCTGTGTTTTCGGGTGGTTCGTTCATCTACATTCCCAAAGGCGTGAAGCTGAAGCAACCACTGCAAGCCTACTTCCGCATCAATTCGGAATCGTTTGGCCAGTTCGAGCGCACTCTCATCATCGCCGATGAAGGCGCTGAGGTGATGTACATGGAAGGTTGCACCGCACCGAAATTCGAGACCGCGACCTTGCACTCCGCTGTTGTCGAACTCGTCGCTCTCAAGGGTGCAAAAATCCAATACGTGACCGTGCAAAACTGGTCGTCGAATGTTTTCAACCTCGTCACCAAACGCGGCCTCGCGATGGAAGATGCCGAGGTCCGCTGGATCGACTGCAACATTGGTTCGCGTCTCACCATGAAATACCCAGGCGTTGTGATGAAAGGTCGTCGTGCCCGCGGCGAAGTGATTTCGATCGCTCTTGCCAATACAGGTCAGCACCAAGATACGGGTGCGAAAATGATCCACGCCGCTGACGAAACTACTAGTAACGTAGTATCTAAATCGATTTCCGTCGGCACAGGTCGTTCGACCTATCGTGGCCAAGTGCACATTCCCAAGCACCTCAAAGGTTGCAAAAACAACACCGAGTGTGATGCCTTGTTGATCAACTCAAAATCACGCACGGATACCTATCCGGCGATCACTGTGAAAGGCAATCAACACGCGACTCAGCACGAGGCCAGCGTCAGTCAGGTTTCTCAGGAAATGTTGTTCTATATGATGCAACGCGGTATCAGCGAAGGTGCTGCGATGTCCCTTGCTGTGAACGGATTCATCAACGATCTCGTGCGCGAATTCCCGATGGAATACAGCGTAGAACTCAAACGTCTCATCGACCTCGAAATGGAAGGCAGTGTCGGTTAATTATGACGATGCGTGATTCTGACTCTCTCCTGTTTTTGATCATGCCACTCATTCGTAAGCCTTTTCGTTCTCTCATCTAAGATCTGATTATTCTTCTTACATTTTCTTTTTTCCACCATGCCTACCGCGATTTCTCAACCATCGATTCTCACCGAAGCTCCTCGTACCTCTGCCGTGTTTCCCGCTTGGTTTGCACGCACGCAAGAGGCCGCATGGAATTCGTTTCAGCAGACTGCTGCACCCAAACGCGGCGATGAACCATGGCGTTTCTCTTCGCTCAAAGAGCTGGATTTTTCTGCTACCACTCGCGCGGAATTTCTTGGCGAAGCAAGTGAACTGATTCAGCGCTCGAAAGGTCTGGAACAGTTCTCAGCAAAGTTTGTGTTCGTTAACGATGGTTTCGCACTTGCGATCAATCATTTGCCAAAAAGTGTCATCTGCATGCCGCTGGCTGAGGCCTTGTTGTCTCACTCGGAGTTGGTGGAACAATACTTCATGCGCCACCCTGCCACCTTAGGATCGAAAAAATTTACCGATCTGCACACCGCGCATCTGAGCAATGGCATGTTCATTCACGTTCCTGCGGGCGTGGTTGTCGAGCATCCGATCGAGATTTTCCATTGGGTCCAAGGCCAACATCAGGCCACCTTTCCCCATACTCTGATCGTCGCTGGAGAAAAGGCGCAAGTGCGTGTGATCGAAACGTTTCAATCGATCAATGAACGCGATGCTACATGGACGATTGCCGTCAATGATCTGATCGCGGAAAAAGCGGCGAATCTCCAGTATTCCGTCGTTCAGGCGCTCAATACGGAAAGCAAGATCATCTCGGTGAATGCGAGCGAAATTTCGGCTTCGGCCACCGCAACAAGCTTCCAACTCCATACCGGTGCGGCCTGGGCGCGCAGCGAATCGATCTGCCGATTGCTCGGAGAAGAATCACGCTCCTACATGTTTGCCGTCTCTGTTCCAGGCCATGATCAGGAATATGATCTGCGCACGTTCCAGCATCACGTTTCTCCTGGAGCGTATTCGGATTTGTTGTATAAAAACTCGCTCTACGATGAATCGCGCACGATTTTCTCGGGATTGATCTTTGTTGATGAAGGCGCGCACCGCACCGATGCCTATCAAACTTGCCGCAACTTGTTGATGTCAAATGCCTGTGAAGCTAACTCAATGCCTGGCTTGGAAATCAATGCGGATGATGTGAAATGCAGTCACGGCAGCACCAGTTCCCAAATCAGCGAAGAGGAAATTTTCTACCTTCGCGCGCGCGGCATTCATTCTGATACTGCCCGACAACTCATCGCGCGTGGATTCTCGATCGAGGTCATCTCCCGTCTCGATCACGAAGCTTCTGAGGCATACATCCTGCGCATGCTTGATGAAAAATTTGCGACTTTGAAATCCTAACGAAAATCGGGAGAAGGGATTTGCAATCCCCTTGGGTTCATCTACACTTGCCACAGCCATCGCCGTTTGCTAGAGAATTGAGTAGCAATATGAAAACTCTCTTCTCTCTCATGGCATTCCTTTCGATGTCCGCTTCCTTTGCCGCTGCGGCGAATCCTTTCGGGGTCTTTGATTTCGATCTACGGGGCAAAACACCAGCAGAGCAAATTCATAGCATCGATGGCATCGGCTTCGATGGCATCACGATGTGGATCAACAATGCCGCGGATCTCGCCAAGCTTGAGGCATACCAAAAGGCAAAGCCTGATCTCAAGTTGATTGCCGCACTTGTCGGTCCCACCGTGGGCAAACCTGAATCGTTTGATCGAGCACACATGCGTCAACTCGCTCGCAAGGTGGCATCGATGCAGGGAAAAATCTGGCTCATCGTCCAAGGGCCCAAAGATCAGCCCGAAAAAACTTTGACGCTGATCACCGAGGTGGCGCAAATTGCAGCTGCGGAAAAATGCGGTGTTTCCCTTTATCCGCATGATCACACAGCGGTCGAAACCGCCGAGGAGATGTTAGTTTATCTGAAAAAAGCCAAGCAACCTAACCTCAGCATTTCCCTGCATCAATGCCATGAATTGCGTGCGGGGAATCAAGCTCGACTGGATGAAGTCATGGCGGCTGTGGGGCCTCACGTGGATATCGTGACCCTCTGCGGCTCTCATACAAAACTCAACGACAACAGCGAAGACTGGAGCGATGCCATCAAACCGCTTGGCGAAGGTGACTATGATCCTAAAGAATTTCTGCGAGTGCTCAAAAAACACAAGTTCTCCGGAACCATCGTGCTACACACCTTTGGCTTGGCCAAAAAACCTGCGAGCCATTATCAGAAATCCTTCGATCTCTATCAGAAAATGCGCGCCGAAGTCGCCGCCGAACCCGAATAGGGAGAAGGGATTTACGATCCCTTTTCTTTTTTTGTAACCCGTCTCATTTTATCAGTCAGGAACCTGTGTGTGGTGTCTTTTCTGCATCGATAATGAGCGTTCACATTGATCGCCCGCGCGTTGTCTGAATTGGAAAGTGAGTATGCTGAGAAACAAGAATTTTTCACTGTGCTCAAGCCCTGGCTCGATGGTGGAGCAGCCTCATCCCAAGCCGAGGCGGCGCAAGCACTCGGCATGAGCGAGACTGCAGTCAAAGTCGCAATTCATCGTTTGCGCGCACGCTTCCGCGAACTGATTCGCGCGGAGGTCTCCGCCACAGTATATGATGCCTCAGAGGTCAGCGAAGAACTCCGTCATCTCATTGCGATCGTCAGTGCGGGGTGATAATTTCTTCTAACAATCTATCTTCATTTCTCCATCTTCCGAATCCATTCTTCGACGATCTTTGTCGCTTGAGTGTCGGGGGTGTTGTGGAGGAAGGGTGGCATTTTGACGGCGGGGTCTGTGGATTTCATGCGATGCAGAAGTAAGGATTTTGAGGGATCGCCGGGAGTGAGGAGTGTTGTATCGGTGAGACCGAGATTGTTGCGGACGGGACCGCGAAGGATTCCTTGTTCCGTGAATGGCGTGCCAAAGCGCGCGTCCCATTGGGCACCAGTGCCGTTGGGGCGATGGCAGTGGGCGCAGTTGGCATCGAGATAGGAACGCACGCGGATTCTCGATCGAAGTGATTTTCCGTCTAGACCATTAAGCTTCTGAGGCATAGCAAAAGGCAAAGCCTGATCTCAAGTTGATTGACGTGCTTGTCGGACCAACCGTGATTTGCTCTTAGTTGGCACCGACATCATATCAAGACTGCACATTTCACGAAGATTTAACATGAGGATTGCGGTTATTTAACGTTACTTCTGTATAATGAACTCTGATCTGGGACGGATCCCGGAGAATCTAACATCAAATACAATTATTATGAAAATCATCAATCGTTATCAAAATATAGGGCGCGTTTTTGCCACATCAATCGTTGCTACTAGCGCTATAGTTCAAGCGCAGTCCATTTGGGATGGAGTATACCTTGAGGCATTCGGTGGCTTTAGCGAGCTGCTAGACGGGGGCATCAAAGAGGGTGGAACAACTGGAGATGGATCTTATGATATCGGCTTTCTTTCGGGAATGTCTTTTGGTAAACTTATTTCTCCATCTTGGGCAATGGAACTGGAGTGGTTCTATCGCAGTAACAGTGTAGACTCCGTGAGTGGGGGCGAATTCGATGGCGTTAGCGATGGAGACTTCGCTTCGACCAATCTGATGCTCAATGTCATCTACACTTTTAACCGTGAAAATAGTGGAGGGAATTTTTTCAGCAAAGTTAATCCTTATGTCGGCGTAGGCTTCGGTGCAATGCAAGAAATCGACATCG
>Ga0208597_1000491_pt1 | contig 15524 bp, 16 predicted proteins | sample LakMenEpi05May12_FD_150673 | JGI IMG/M metagenome (GOLD analysis project Ga0208597, IMG submission 150673) | Freshwater microbial communities from Lake Mendota, WI - 05MAY2012 deep hole epilimnion (SPAdes) | ecosystem: Environmental > Aquatic > Freshwater > Lake > Epilimnion/Euphotic zone ...
TATAGGGTGCTGCAGAAGTAGTACAAAGCGTTAAATCTAGTGGTTGTGTTATAGGAAAAGCAGGCGCATAATCAAAAGTAAAACTGTCGGTTGCAAAAAGACAATTGCCTGGATCAGTATAAACATTCAATGTATAAGTTCCAGGGATTCCAGTTGTTAAGTTTGGACCTGTTTCAAGTGGAAGCAATGTAGTAGTATTAAAAAACCACTCAAATGTATTTCCAGCTGCTGGAATTCCAGATTCAATAGTAACATCTCCTCTACCTGGACAAACTTGTAAATCACCACTAGTACTTAATTCACTATCAGTTAACTCTAATGGTGTAATACTGAATTTTTTTATAAATACTGCCGAATCCCAACCATTATCAGAAACATTAGAAACTGCTAATTTAATATGGTAGGTTTGACCACATTGAATAGCTGATTTTGCAGTTAAAACCTTGGTAAATCCATCATATTGAACATCATTAGTGTTGTTGTGCGTGTAATATTGGCAGTTTGTGCAAGGACCGTTGTTTGCAGCGCCATTATTTACATTATTCATAGTTACAGCAAAATTACCAGTAGTTGATGAAGGTAATAAAGCTATATTTTTTGCATCGTTCGTAAATGGACCAGTAATTCCTGGACCACTTATAAAAAAACCAAACACATCATTAAATGGGGAGGTTGAGTATTCGTCATATTCTTCTGAGGCAAAAACAAAATCGAAACTTACCTCTTTTCCTTGAGCTACAAAATCAAATTCTAAAATAGATCCTTTTTGTATTGGTTGTGTAGCAATCATTTGTAAATCTAGGTCAGGGGTTGGAGCAAATGCTGATTGAAGCGATGATCCTGCGGCATTATTAGGGCCATAAGCTAATGTTGATTGACCAGTAGTTAGCAAAACACCTTCTTTTATTCCAATAGCGGTTGTAATTCCGCCATTTGTCAAAAACCTTGCCGCTTGGTCTCTTGGTAACACAACGTTTGGTGCACCATTAAATGACACATTTGAAGCTGTAATACCAGTTCCAACCAAGAATTGTTGAACAAGTTGTTCGGGTGTATAGGTAGTTTGAATTACTAGTTGCGAATATGAAAACGAGCACGATACCAGAAAAAACAGCAGAATTAGTCTTTTAATCATAACATTAACGTTAATTAAATATTAATTGCCCAAATATAAACAATCACTTAAAATAACTTTGTTAAATTTGCAGAAAATTAAACCAAAATGATAAAAATCAATATAAAAGGCACTCAAAACCCTACAGTCATTAAGTTTGAATTCCCTGATTTCATTGCTGAAAATCAAAATTTCGAATTTAAAAACATAGATGAAGCTAAAAATTCTCCTTTGGCACAGCAATTATTTTATTTGCCATTTGTAAAAACAGTTTACATCTCTGGAAATTTTATTGCCGTTGAACGTTTTAGCATTGTAGAATGGGAAGATGTACAAGATGCTGTTGCCGAACAAATTGAAGACTATGTAAATAAAGGTGGAAAAATAGTGATTGTAGATGAAAATGCTCCCAAAAAACAGCCAATTACTGTTTATGGCGAGACCACTCCAAATCCTGCAACTTTGAAATTTGTAGTTAATAAATTAATCACAAAAACAGCTGCAGAATTCAAAAATATTGATGAAACTTCTCTTTCTCCGTTGGCAAAAGATTTATTCGGATTTCCGTATGTAAAAGAAATTTTTATGGACGAAAATTATATTTCGGTAACCAAATATGATTTGTATGATTGGAACGAAATAACACTAGAACTTCGTACTTTTATAAAAGGATATATTGAAAATGGCGGAACAATTCTTGATGAAAATTATGTTTTTGAAAATCCTAAAACAGATAAACAACAACTTAAAAACTTTGATTCGTTAGACACAACTTCGCAACAAATCATTAATATTCTCGAAGAATATGTAAAACCAGCTGTTCAAGCCGATGGCGGAAATATTCTTTTTGATTCTTATGATGAAACTGAAAAAAGAGTAAAAGTCGTGCTTCAAGGTGCATGTAATGGGTGTCCATCTTCTACTTTTACATTGAAAAGCGGTATTGAAAACATGCTAAAAGATATGCTTAATGATAAAGATATTGTGGTAGAAGCTATAAACGGATAATATTTTTGATTAAAAAAATTAGTATTTTAGCCCAAAATTATTGAACCTTCCTTATTATTTGGGAAGGTTTTTTTAAACAACTTTTTTCAAAAAAATATGGAACTTAAAAACGAAATCTCTGCTTTTGAAAGCTATAAAGATTCATTTATCAAAATCCTTTTAGACTATTCTCCCAAGTTAATAGCAGCAATATTATTACTTATTGTCGGAACTTGGGCCATTAGGATTATTGTCAAAGTTGCTAGAAAAATAATGTTTAAAAGACAAATCGAACCAACATTAGTTGAGTTTTTAACTGATATCATTTTTTGGGGATTACGAGTAGTGCTTTTCATTGCGGTAATTTCTAAACTTGGAGTTGAATCGTCTTCATTTGTGGCTATTTTGGGTGCTGCTGGTTTGGCAGTTGGACTTTCATTGCAAGGATCATTATCTAATTTTGCAGGCGGAATGCTTATTATTTTATTCAAACCATTCAAACTTGGAGATGTTATTGAAGCACAAGGTGTTACTGGAGAAGTTGTTGATATTCAAATATTTGTTACACAACTGGTAACGCCAAATAATCAGATTATTTTTGTTCCAAATGGTGCTTTGTCCAATGGAACAATTATAAATTATTCTAAATTGAAAACTAGAAGAACAGATTTGAATATCTCTCTAGACTACACAACAAATATTAAAAAGGTTAAAGATATTATAGAAACTATATTCGAATCTGAACCTAAAATTCTTGACGAACCCAAGCCAATAGTAATTGTTAAAGAGTTAACCGATCAAGCAATAAAAATTGGAATTAGAGCTTGGTCAAAAAATGAAGATTTTCCTTATGTTTGTAGTTATATTCTTGAGTGTGCTAAAGCGGAGTTAGACAAAGCAGAAATTGAAATTAAACCAATTGTTGTTGAAACAAATAAATTGTAAATATGAAGAATTTTAAAATAGTATTGTTTGTTTTTTTAGTAGTTCAATTGAATTTGCATGCTCAATTGCCTATAAAAGCTACTAAATATAACAGTAATTTAAAAACCAAGATAGTTGGCTCGCCTTATACTCAAAAAATGTTTTCACAAGCAAAAGTTGGTACTGTTGAGCAAAAAAACTTCATGCGATATAATGTTTTCAATGATGAGTTTGAATTTATATCGGCACAAAAAGACACTTTAATTTTAGATAAAATTGAAGATTTTGGAACAATAGTATTTCCAGAAACCAATAAAAAGTTTCAATTGGTTGCTTATACAAATTCTAAAAATAAACTTTTTTATGGCTATTTGCAAAATCTAAAAGAAAACAACGGATTTGCACTTTTCAAAAAAGAAAGTATTCAGTATGTTGAAGAAAAAATTGCCAAAACTAGTATGGAAGTCAATATGCCAGCAAAGTATATAAAAATGGATGATACTTTTTTCTTAAAAAATAAAGAAAAAGGAACTTCTGAATTTCCAGAAAATAAAAAAGGATTTGTTAAACTTTTCCCTGATAAAAAAGAAGTAATTGAAACTTTCCTAAAAGAAAATAAAATCAATTTTGATTCCGAAAGTGATTTGATGAAAATTATAGATTTTATTGCAAGTTTCTAACTATTTCTTAGAAGTTGTAATCAAAAAATCTTTTAAATAAAAAGGTTCAAAATAAGCAACATCTTCAAAATCTTTGTTCAAGAATTTTTGAATCGAAATCGCACTCATATCTTTTGCAGATGGATAAACGATTTCTTCTAAAAAAATAAAATTTGATTTTGTCAAAACTGCTTTAGCTTTTTCAGAAGAATCACCAACAAAATAAACAGTGTTTTCTATTGAAGTAAACGAATTTTCATCGATAATTTGTGCTTCAATTTCTCTTATTTTTTCTAATTTATTATTGAAAATCGCACTGTAAACTTCCATTCTTCGGGCATCAATCATTGGTATAATTAAATCGTTTTCCTTGGCGATTAACTGAGCTTGTGATGCTAAAACGGCCAATGTGTCAACTGAAATTAACGGAATATCGAGTGCAAAACATAACCCTTTTGCGGCCGAAACGCCAATGCGCAAACCAGTGTATGAACCTGGTCCTTTACTCACAGCAATAGCATGTAAATCTTTTAGCTGAATTGAGCTTTCTTTGCAAATTTCTTCAATAAAAACATGCAATTTTTCGGCATGTGAATAGCCTAATTCTGAAATTTCTTTGCAAAGAATAGTTTCTCCGTTTTTGGCAAGTGTTACCGAACAGTTTTTAGTAGCAGTTTCTATATTTAAAATGTACAAAATATGTTTTTTTTTTTAAAAAGTAATTAAAAAATTAGTTTACCGTAATTTGAACACCACTCTTTTTTTCATCAGATTTTCCGCCCGAAATTACTACTTTATCGCCCGAATTTAAATCTTTGGAAACTGTTGTATAAGGTCCAATAATTACAACATCTCCTTTTTTCAATCCACTAGTAATTTCTATATTAGTATCGTCTTGAATGCCTGTTTTCACGATTCTTATTTTGGCTTTATCGCCTACTTTTACAAATACACATTCGTATTTTTTATCACTTTTTGGTTTAATTTTCTCTTCTTCAGAATCTTCCATTTCAAATTTCTTAACTGCTGTTGTGTCTGATTTTACTACAACCGAACTAATTGGAACACCAATAACTTTCTCTTTTCGTTTAGTAATAATATCAACGGTTGCGGTCATTCCTGGTCTAAATGGCGAGTAAGTATCAGGTTTGCCCTCTAGCAAATCTTGATACGATTCTTTCAAAATTCTAATTTTTACTTTGAAATTGGTTACTTGATCTGCTGTTAATGCCGAGCTTGCTGAGTTAGAAATACTGGTAACAATTCCCTTGAATTCTTTTTTTAAATAGGCGTCAACTTCAACTTTGGCTTCATCACCAACGTTAATTTTTACAATATCATTTTCATTTACATCAACTTCGACTTCCATATTGTTTAGGTTCGCAACACGCAGAATTTCAGTTCCGGTCATTTGTTGCGTTCCCAAAACTCTTTCGCCCAATTCCACATTTAGCATCGAAATGGTTCCATCTGCAGGCGCATAAATTGTTGTTCTTCCAAGATTGTCTTTGGCTTCATTTACCGTTGCAGATGCACTCTGTACATTATAATAAGCCGATTGTTTTGAAGCTTGTGCCGTTTCAAAAGTAGAAACAGCTCTATCCCATTCAGATTTTGAAATAATTCCTTTTTCAAAAAGCGTTTTGTTTCTTTCATAATTTGCTTTAGCTTCTTTAAAAGTAGCATCTGCTTGATTCAAACCTGCTTTTGTTTGTGATAATCCTGCAACAGTTCTATTATAACCAGAAGTATATAAATCGGGATTTATTTTTACTAATAAATCTCCTTTTTTTACAACTTGCCCTTCTTTTACAGGCAAAGCAATAATTTCTCCAGAAACTTCCGATGAAATTTTAACTTCAATTTCTGGTTGAATTTTTCCAGTTGCAGAAACGGTTTCAATTATAGTGATTTCATCTGCTTTTGAAACGTCAACTTCAATACCTTTATCCTTATTTCCGATAATTCCGGCTTTAGAAAGTCCTAATAAAACTGCTATTAAAACTACAGCTCCAACGATGAAATAGATTACTTTTTTTGACATCTTATTGTTTTTTTAAACTATTTTTAAAATCATAAATTCCATAAATCATACCTGAAAAACCTGCAATAAAAGGAGCTAATTCAATACTTCTAAAATATTTAATTGTAAAACCGACTAACATACCAACAAAGAAACTTTTACATGCAGCAATTAAAATTGTTTTATTTTCTAAAATGTAATTTTTCATAAATTATTTTTTTGTTATGGGTAAACCAAAATAAAATTCCACAATTTTGGTTCTGAATATATAATCATATTTGGTTCTCAAAACTTCCGATTGTGCGTTAGCATACAACAATTGTGCTTGATTGTAGTCTAAAGCATTCATCATTCCAACGGCATATCTCTCTTTGGCATAATTAAAAGCTAATTCTCTTGCTTCCATTGTAACAATTGCCGATTGCATCGTGTTGAAGGCGCCTTTTGCATCAGTTACAGCAGTATAAACCGCTCTTTCCAAATCTAATTCGGTTTGAGACAAGTTAATTTTAGAACGTTCTAATGCAACTTTGCTTCTTTCAACATTATTTTTTGTGGCAAAACCATTGAATATTGGAACTCGCAATTGAATACCAAAATTATGTCCTTTATTATCACTCAATTGATCAAAAAAGGGTAGCGGATTTCCTAAAACTGTTTTAAAATTTGGTTGTAATACTATTTGATTTGTACCGTCAACAAACCCAATTGGAGATGTTGGGTTGGCTGTATCAGGTAAAAATCCAATTATTCGATCAAAATAACCTACTCTCGAATTCAGACTATAAAATCCTTCCAAAGTTGGTTGATAAGCACCTTTTGAAATCTTTATATCTTTTTCGGCGATATCAACATTAGTTCTAGCAATTTTTAGTTCGTTTCGGTTTTCTCTTGCTTTTTGCAAAATGGCATCAGGTGTTTGCATCATCACTTCGCTTTCCAAAGCTTGATAATTTTCATCTTCTATATCAAAAGTTTGAAACTCTTTTAATTGAAGTAATTGTGCCAAACTCAATTTTGAAATCAATAACTGATTTTCTGCAACTACAATCTTTTGTTCATCGGCTGCAATGGTGGCTTTGCTATCAAACAAATCGCCTCTTGGTATTGAACCAGCCTCTACTAATGCTTCAGTTCTTGCTAGTAATTTTTGGTCGTTTGCTAATTGTATTTTTAGTACATTTAGATTTTCTTTATTGAAAAGAATTTGCAAAAAAGCATTTGCAACATTTAACGAAACATCATCTTTCATTTTAGAAAGTTGGTATTGTGCCGCAATTATTGAAAGATTGGCTCTTCGAAGACGATTTTGATTTTGTAAACCGTTATAAATGGTAACGCCAGCAGTTAATCCAGCAGAAGTAAATTGTGTAGTTTGATTTTCGAGTAAACCAGTCGTGATGTTTTGATTCAAACCAATATTCCAAGAATGAGAAGTGTTGGCATTAACCGATGGCAGAAAATTTCCAAAAGCACTACTTTTTTCAATAGCTGCAGATTTCGATTCTAAATCGGAAAGTTTGATAGAAATATTATTTTCTAGTGCATAATTTACACATTCTTCGAGCGTCCATTTTTTGTTTTGCGCATGTGAAGTCAAAACAAAAAGTAAAGCGATTATAAAACTAGTTTTTTTCATAAACTTTCTAAACTGTATTAAGCAAAGGTAACACACAAATTTTATTTTTACATGGTTTCAAATAGTAATTTTAACAAAATTTTGCTACCAATAAGACATCGTATTAACTAAAATGTTACAAATAGCACAGAATAATTTTTGATTGACTATTTTTACAGACAAAAAGGTGCACAAATGTTTGGAAAAATTTCTTTTATCTTGTCAGTTATTGCAATAACAATATTCTTTTTTGGTTGTTCTTCAACTCAAAAAATAGATGCCTTACAACCCGAACCTAACGACGCAACACCATTGTTGTATGACAATGTGCCTTCTTTTATAGATATGCCCATTTCGATAAAACTAAAAGATATAGAAAATCAAATCAATAAATTGTTAGCAGGTTTAATTTATGAAGACACCAATATTGAAGATGACGATTTAGAAATTAAAATTTGGAAACAAGCACCCATTTCAATTGTAAATGACCCTGAAACCGTTGGTAAAATTAAAACCGTTTTGCCCTTAAAAGCGGCTATTAAATACAGAATTGGCACTAATAAATTAGGTGTCGATTTATATAATGTAAAAGAGTTTAACCTTAACGGAGTAATAACATTGTTGAGTGATGTAAAATTGACCAACTGGAAACTTTCGACCAAAACCGAACTTAAATCTTTTGATTGGAATGAAAGTCCAACCGTAACGGTTTTAGGGAAAGCGGTTCCGATTACATATCTAATTAATCCTGCTATAAAATTATTTCGTTCTAAAATAGAAAAAAGCATAGACGAATCTATTGAAGAGTCAATGGATTTTAAACCACAAGTTTTAGATGCTCTTGAAAAAATTTGTACACCTTTTCAAATGAATGAAACATACAATACTTGGCTTCGAGTAGTTCCAATTGAATTGTACACAACCGATTCTAAAATTGTAAAAGAAACGATTGCTTTTGAAATGGGATTGAAATGTAATATTGAAACCTTAGTAAATCAAAAACCTGTTTCTAAGTTTGATAGAAATCATATTGTTTTGAAACCTGTTGCGAAAATGCCCGACAAAATCACTGCAAACATTGTTGCGGTTTCAACTTATAAAGATGCTTCGGCTATAATGACCAAGAATTTTGCTGGACAAGAATTTGGTTCGGGAAGCAAAAAAATTAAAGTTCAAAATGTTGTTATTTGGCATAAAGACGGCAAAATGATTATTGCACTCGATGTTTTAGGAAGCGTAAATGGAATGATTTATTTGTCTGGATTTCCAAAATATAATGAAGCTACTAAAGAAATTTATTTTGACCAATTAGAGTATGTTTTAGATACCAAAAGTAGGTTGATGCGAACTGCTAACTGGCTTGTTCAAGGTTTTGTAATAAAGAAAATTCAAGAAAGTTGTCGTTATTCTATCAAACAGAATTTGGATGAAGGCAAACAAAGCATGATGCAATATCTAAAAAATTACTCACCAATGCCAGGTGTTTTCATCAATGGAAGTATTGACGATATAAAATTTCAAAAAATCCAATTAACTAACAAAGCAATTATAGCGTTTGTCAAATTCAATGGTGATGTGAATGTTAGTGTTGATGGATTGAAGTAGCTATTAGTTGTCTTTCTTCTTATACATTCTAAAAATATAATAGCCAATAGCGCCTACTAAAACGTATGGAATAATCATTAGGTAAACAATTCCGTCGTTTACAGCTTCGGCTTTTGCTACATTTTGATCGCCTTGCAAAGAAGCTCTACACATAGCGCATTGTGCAGATGAGACAATAGGGAATAGGTAGTAGGCAATAAGTATAAAAAACTTTTTACTACTTCCAACTTTCAACTTCCAATTTGCAACTTTTTTATACATAGTAAGGTGCAATCATAAAGTAAACGACTACCCCCGAAATTGCCACGTATAACCAAATTGGAAATGTGATTTTAGCTATTTTTTTATGTTTATCAAATCGTTCAGATAATGCTCTTACGTAGGTTATCAAAACCAATGGCACAACAGCAATTGATAATAAAATATGTGTTACTAGCAAGAAAAAATAAACATATCTAATCATTCCTTCTCCACCAAATTTTGTGGCTTCAGTTGTTAAGTGATACGCAATATATAATACTAAAAAAGCTAGTGATAAAGCTATTGCAGTTGTCATTAACTGTTGGTGTAATTTTCTTTTACCGTTTTTGATAGCCCAAACCCCAACTATTAATACTACAGCTGTAATCGCGTTGATAACAGCGTAAATTGGCGGTAAAAAAGGAAGTGGCTCAACATTGATTCCAAAATCTTTTAATCTAACCGTAAGCAGTAATGCTACCACTATTGGAATTAAGACGGATACGATTGTAATTGGTAAACTAAACTTTTTTTCTAAATTTTTATTTTCTTCCATTGTTATTCTCTTAGTAAAATTGCTATATCTTGTTGAATGGCTTTTACGCCGTTTTTGTCTAATCCGTCGTAATATAAAATTGGATTTCCGTAGGCATCATTTCGGCAACGAATGTTTCCTTTTTTGTCTATTAATGCAAACAAACCTGAATGTTCAAATCCGCCAGAAACTTTATTGTTTTCTCCAGCATACAAATTAAAACCTTTATTTGCTAATTCAAAAATATACGTTTTATCACCAGTTAGAAAATGCCAATTGGATGATTTTACACCCAAATCTTGTGCGTGTTTTTTTAAAACTTCAGCTGTATCGGTTTCGGGATTGATAGTTATAGATACAATTCCAAAGTTTGGGTTTCCAAAGAATTTATTTTGAATTTCCATCATACTTTTATTCATTTTCGGACAAATAGTTGGGCAAGTTGAAAAGAAAAACTCCAAAACATATACTTTACCTAAATATTCTTTGTTTGAAATTTTCTTATTGTCTTGATTGGTTAATTCAAATTTTGGTGCTGGACCAATTTCAATCAAGTTAGTGTTTGAAGTACCCTTGTTATCTACAGCGTCTAATCGATCTCCTTCAACAACTTGATTATTTTTAAAACGATTGATTATCTCTGGAACAACAATAATTCCAAAAATTAAAACGATAAACGAAATCCAGATATATGATTTGTTTTTTAGCATAATTTAAATTTGTCTTTTTGAGTTATTTCGTTTCAATGCTAAGCGATATTCAGCAAGAATAACTTTTACATCATCTGCCATTTCATTATATAAATCAGATGGTGAAGCTGCATCATATCCTTCTTTATAGTCGTCTTTATTGCTTCCTACAAACGTTTTAGCTTTTCTTCCTCTAAGATTTAATTTTTTGTCAATTATAAAAACTTTTTTTGCACTCAAATCGGTCTGAATAGCCTCTTTAATTTTTAGAGATAAATAATATTTTTGAATTTCACCAGGAGTAGCAAAAACAAAATGCCAATTATCAACAGTATTTAATGCTTTTAATTTTGAAACCAATTCTTCAACTTGAGTTTCTGATCCTAAAGGCATAATTGTTACAAATTGAAAATCTTTGAACGCTTTGTTTTTGTCGTAAATTTTTTGATTCAAATTAAAATAAGTTCCTTTTTGATTCAAAATAAAATTTCCGCCAAAACCCAGAATCGTTATTTTATCTTTTAGAACAACTTTTTCATCATTTAGGGATTTCCAATTGTCAAGTTCATTTACATTTTTTGTTAATACAGGCAAAGTCATGAATGAGTTTATGCCAGTTGCAAAAAACAAATAAGCCACAATAGGAAGAATAAAAAGGATAAAAAGGACTATGTTTTTTTTCATTTAAAAAAGCTTATTTAATTAAACATACAAAAATAAAAAAAGGTACGCAAACGTACCTTTAAAAACAATTAATATCTTGTTAAAAATTCCATTTAATTGTAGAACTTTTGAAAATACCATAGATGTAATCTGCTTCAGTAAGAAGTATGAACAATAAATACACTACAAGAAAAATTACTGTTCCAACAACTGACCATCTTAAACTTGAAGTTTCGCCTTCCATGTGCATGAAAGCCCAAACGATGTAATAGGCTTTTACTAAAGTAAGAATAATGAATAACCAGTTAAGTAAATTCATTCCTAAAAAATTGGTCATGAATAACGCATCTGGTTTAACAATACCAAATGCTACTTCAATAATAGTTATTAATGACAACCAGCCAAATACTTGCCAAATTCTTTTTGTATTAGAAACGTGTTCGTGAGACATAATAATAAACTTTATATGATTAAACTAAATAGAAGAATGTAAAAACGAAAACCCATACTAAATCGACAAAGTGCCAATAAAGCCCAACTTTTTCAACCATTTCGTAACTTCTTCTTTTTTCGTACGTTCCTAATAGAACATTGAAGAAAATAATAATATTAATGATAACACCCGAAAATACGTGAAAACCGTGAAACCCTGTTATAAAGAAAAAGAAATCGGCAAATAACTTGCTTCCATATTCATTTCTAGTAAGGTTTGCACCTTCAACTACATAATGAGCAGTGGCTAAACGTGCTTCAGATTCTGCTCTTGTTAATACAGTTTTGTGTTTTTTCTTAGTTAGTGTTTGTTCAATTTTTGTATCTTTTAAAGTTGCTTCATCACCATTACTAATTGTTTCAGTTCTTACTAAAAGTTCAGGATGCGCTTTGAATCCTGCTTGTACTTCGGCAACAGAATAAGTTGGCAAAGAACCTTCATTCATAAACCAAGTTGCTCTACTTCCTGTAAGTTGTGTTCTATCTTCTGGTAATGTTGCAGCAAATTCAGATAGTGCTACTCTTTTTCCTGTTTTGTCAACAAATTGAAGTAAACTTCCTCCTTTGGTTTCAATTGCTCCGTATTCGCCTTTAATAAAATTTTTCCATTCCCAAGCTTGAGAACCTACGAATATTAAGCCGCCAATAATGGTTAAAAACATGTAAATTGCTACTTTGTCTTTTTTCATTTGATGACCTGCATCAACAGCAAGTACCATTGTAACAGAAGAAAAGATAAGTATAAAAGTCATCAACGCCACATAGTACATTGGTGCTGAAACACCATGCATGAATGGGAAGTGTGTAAACACTTCATCTGCTAATGGCCAAGTTTCAATAAATTTAAATCTAGAAAAACCATAAGCTGCCAAGAATCCCGAGAAGGTTAAAGCATCTGATAAGATGAAAAACCACATCATCAATTTGCCATAACTTGCTCCCATCGGTTCGTTCCCTCCGCTCCAAGTTTTTTCGTTAGTGTTTGCAGTAGTAACTGTCGCTCCCATATAAATTATTAGTTAAAAAGTTCCCAAATTTACATTTTTTTCTATTTAAAGAAAAATAAAAACAAAAACAAATACACCCACAATAAATCAAGAAAGTGCCAATACATCGCACCAAGCTCAATACCAATGGTTTGACTCGAATTGTATTTTTGTTTAAAATGATTATAAATTATAATTAAAAGTGAAATTATGCCACCAAAAAGATGTGCCAAGTGCAATAAAGCTACAACATATAAAAAAGTTGTGGTAATGTTACTTTGACTTCCGGTGAAAAAATAGCCCATTTGAATTAGTTGATCAAATCCTTTAAATTGAAAGATAATAAAAACAACTCCCAAGCCTAAAGTAGCTAAAAGCATTTGAGTTGTTAGTTTACGATTATCATTTTTGATTGCTTTTTGAGCAAAATAAAATGTAACACTACAAGCAATAATAACAATTGTACTAATAAGGAAAGAACTTGGCATTTGAAAATCCTTCAACCAATCAGCTCTTGATTTACTTACAACAAAAGCACTTGTAAGTCCGGCAAACATCATCGTCATACTTAACATGGCAAAAAGCAACAATAATTTGTATGATTTGTCACTTCTTTGTTTGTGTTCTTGTTTGGTCATTTTAGTATTCATAAATAACTATTTAGTATCTTAAAAATTTGTCAACTATATATACTATTTGTAATAAACTTATATAGAAAACACTCACTAACATTAATGTTCTTGCTGCTTTTGGTGTTCTGTTTTGATATAGCTTAGCCGCATAAAAAAGCATCCATAATCCTAGCAAAAATACAACAAATGCTGAAATAATTGATATGTGTAATTTACCTGTGTAACCCAAAACAGGTAAAAGCGAAGCTACTAATAGCCAAAATGTATATAAAATTATTTGTGTTGCCGTAGATTTATCTTTTTTACCAGATGGTAACATAAAGAACCCAGCTTTTTCATAATCTTCATATAAAAACCATCCTATTGCCCAAAAATGAGGAAATTGCCAAAAAAACTGAATTAAAAAAAGGGTTCCGGCTTCAATACCAAATTCTCCAGTTGCGGCAACCCAACCTAACATAAATGGGATTGCACCAGGGAATGCTCCAACAAAAACCGATAATGGTGTAACGGTCTTTAAAGGTGTATAAATGCTTGTGTAAAGAAAAATTGAAATCGCACCAAACATTGCTGACTTTGGATTGATTATATATAATAGAGTTACCCCTATAATTGTTAACAAACTAGCTATTATCAATGCTTTATTAGGCGACATTCTCTTTGCTGGAATTGGACGATTTTTTGTTCTGTCCATCAGGGCGTCGAGGTCTTTTTCTATAACTTGATTGAAAGCGTTTGAAGCTCCAACCATACAATAACCACCAATAGTTAATATTGCTAAAATTGACCAACTAAAAGGGTGTTCCTCATCAAATCCTAATAGATAACCAGCAATCGATGAAAACAAAACACTAATAGCAAGTCCAGCCTTAGTGATTGCTTTAAAATCGTTGAAAATATTTTTAAAAGAAAAGTTAGCGGTTTGTTCCAATTTTTACTTTGATAAATAGTGTTTTCTATTTGGTGTGCAAAAGTACAAATAAGATTATGTATTATTACGATTAGATTTGTAATTTTTTTAATTTTATGAGAAATTTTGCAAGTGTTTGACGGGTATTGTAATAGCTAAAAAAATGGCTTTCTCTTTTTTAGAGAAAGCCATTTTTAATTTAATTAAAATAAAATTTATTGTTTAATTAATTTCAACGTTTTTGAATTTAATTGTTCGTTAACTATTCTAACTAAATAAACTCCTTTATTTAAATTTGAAATATCATAAGAGTCATTTTCTAATTTATTTTCGAAGGTTTTTACTAGCTGTCCTGTTAATGAAAAAATTTCAACTTTGGTTACATCACTATTTATTGTAAAATAAGAAGATGTAGGATTTGGTGCTAACGTTACTTTACTTAATGGTTCAAACTCATTATTGGATAGGTTAGGGAGTTGATTTCCATAAACTCTAAATCCTCCAGCCTCAATATTTATTGGACCAGTTGTGCTTGTTACATTTATTGGCGTATTGTCCATAAGGTTATACCATGTTCCTGTATAAGGAAAGTTTGGTGTAACATTAATTGAATTTACATTAAAATTAGTTAACACAACAACATTTTTTAGAGAAGAAATAGGAGCATTATTATCAAAAATGTAAATTTTAGGTTCCAATGTTGTGCCAGAGTTTATAGAATACTCTTTACTAAAAACAGGATTGTTAATTTTTAGTTCATTCATCTTAGCCCAATCATTATATATTTTTACTCTATTGGTATTTCCTAACCAATTGCTTGCCCATTGCGGTTGCGGTTTATTGTCTAATTTACAATCTCCCGGTGTTGCATCAGATGGACTATTTACTGAGCCATTACTACATGTAAAAATTGATAAATCCCATCCTAAAGCTCCAAAATGCCATATCATTTTTGGGCCTGGAACTAATAGAGATACAGCACCAATTGCTGACATTCTTGATAAGGCAGTATTTAAATTTCTTACGTTATGTGAAGCATTGGTATTATTCCCAAATTGAAGATTTTTGTACATTAATCTTTCTTCATCATGGCTTTCTGGATAACCAATAAGTCTTTTTCCTTGAAAACCTCTAGCAACATTCCCCATTCTTGTTATATCGTTATTTGAATTGAAACCCATTGATAACTGATTGTATTGGTCGGTCATTTTACCCCACATCATAATTCCTTTACTTGGGTTTTCGTTTATTCTATGATTAGCCCATTGTTGTTCTTCTGAGTCCATTCCTAGGTGTTCAAAAATTATTAAATGAGTAGGATCAAGGCTCCAACAATAATCTGCATATTCTTTAAGAACATCAACCCTGTCTTGTTGGTAGGCGTTAGTACACACATCGCCACTTTGACAATTTTGAGTAAATCCTTTGGTTAAATCCCATCTAAAAC
>Ga0208597_1000494_pt1 | contig 15483 bp, 13 predicted proteins | sample LakMenEpi05May12_FD_150673 | JGI IMG/M metagenome (GOLD analysis project Ga0208597, IMG submission 150673) | Freshwater microbial communities from Lake Mendota, WI - 05MAY2012 deep hole epilimnion (SPAdes) | ecosystem: Environmental > Aquatic > Freshwater > Lake > Epilimnion/Euphotic zone ...
GGTTGGCCAGCACCCAAGCGGTGGCAAAGTGCGCCAGCGACACGCCCTTGCGTTCGCAATGCAGCCGCAAAGTTTGTGCAATCTGCAGCGACTCTTCGCGGAACTCGGTCTCCAGAATGCGCTTGTCACCCCGGGCGGCGCGGCTGCCCTCTTCGGGCGTCTGGCCGGGCGCATATTTGCCCGTGAGTACCCCGCGTGCAATCGGGCTGTAGGGCACCACGCCCAGACCGTAATGCCCGCAGGCTTCCAGAATTTCCACCTCGGGCAAGCGGTTGAGCAGGTTGTAATAAGGCTGGCACACCACGGGGCCGGGCATGTTCATCTGGCGCGCCATGTTGACCATCTCAGCAATGCGCCAGCCCCTGAAATTGGATACGCCCCAATAGCGGATCTTGCCGTCACGGAGCAAGGCTTCGATGCCCCGCAAGGGCTCTTCCAGGTTCATGCCGTTGTAATCGCGGTGCAGGTAATAAATGTCCAGGTGATCGGTGTCCAAGCGGCGCAGGCTGTCTTCGCAAGCCCGCAACATCCAGCTGCGCGAGTAGCCCTGATGGTTGGGGCGGTTCGACATCGGGTTGCCGACCTTGCTGGCCAATACCCAATGCTGACGATGCCCCTTGAGGATTTGGCCCACCATCTCTTCGGATTTGCCCAAGGTGTACACATCGGCGGTGTCGATGAAGTTACAGCCCTTTTCTTGCGCATCGGCCACCATCGTTCGCGCATCTTCCAAAGGCGTCTGGTCACCAAACATCATGGTGCCCAAACACAGGCGAGAAACTTTCAGGGGGCTTTTGCCCAGGGTGGTGGTTTTCATCTTGGCTTTCAGATCAAAAATGGAGGCGGCTCAAGGCTAAGCTAATCGTGTAGAAGGGGCTGTCACCTGTGCAAAACAAAAAAACCCGGACTGATAAGGCCCGGGTTTTTCACATGACAGCCCGTCCGGGGAGCTCAACTCACCGGCATGAACTGGTAACCGTTGCCAGAAGGCTCAATGGTTCCGAATGCCGGGAACGGGAAGTGAAAGCCACCGGCCATCATTTTTTCCTTGACCAGCATCTCGAAAATGCGGCGGCGGCTTTGGCGGGCCATCTCGGGGTTCATGTCAAACAGCACGGCCCAATCGGGGTTGCGCGCAAACAAGGATGGCACGTTGGTGATGTCGGCCACGTAGGCAAACGACTGCCCTTCAGAGCGCACCGTGAACAAGGTGTGGCCCGGTGTGTGGCCAAACGCTGCCACCGACTCAAGGCCCGGGGCCAGTGTGCTGCCCGGCTCAAATTTGACCAACTGGTCTGACGTCAGCCCCGTCAAGGCGCGTTTGACGGCACCAAAAGCACCTTGCATGGGCGCAGGTGCTGCCGCGATGCGGGCTTCATCGGTCCAGAAGGCGTGTTCAGGAGCGGGCACATGCACGCGGGCATTGGGGTAAACCAAGTTGCCGTTTTTGAAGCGCAAGCCATTGATGTGGTCGCCATGAAAGTGACTCAACACAACGTTGTTGATGTCTTCAGGCTTGAAGCCTGCAGCAGCCAAATTTCCCAGCAGTTTGCCAGTGGTGGGTGGGCCGTTATCGGCAAAGCCGGTGTCAAACAAGTAGCGCTGGTTGCCATTGACCAGCAGGAACGGGGTGAAAGGAATATCGATGTAATCGGTGGGCAGATTTTGTGTGGCCAACAGCGCCTTGATTTGGTCGAGCGGCACAGCGGGCACAAACTCCTGACCCAAAGGACGACGCAATGCGCCATCGTTCAGGGCAATGATTTCCATGGTGCCAAGCTTCATGCGCTTGAACCCCACCGAGGGCAAATCGGGTAGACCAAACTGGGGGGTGTTTTGCGACCAGACAGAAGAAAAAGTCAGCGCGCTGGCTCCAGCCATGCCAGCACCCAGAAAATGACGACGATTCAGCATAGGATCTCCAAAAAAGTGGCTACACCTTACGCTGTGCGCTGGCCATGCTCAGGGCCCTTTCCATTGACCATGGTCACCGCAGGGACATGGCTCAACTGATCAAACATGCGTCGATGGTCCCACTCTGGTGCAGACCCAGAATCACGGCCTCTTCGGCGCCCATCGGCTCTAGGGATAGCTCGCCTTGATGGATCCCATGAGATCCGCAACAAAGAGGTTGGCCGCTTTCGAGCTCGCGCCAATCCAGCCATAACGCTGGGAGGCTGTGGGACCGGACCCGTAAGTGCGCCTGCCGCGGTCCATCGCGCCCGCCAGCAAACCATGCGCCGCGTCATCGTAGAACCAAAATTCAACCGGCTGGCCTTCCGCCTTGAGTTGCTCTGCCCACTGGTAAGGCGACAGCCCCTGCGAAGCTGGATTGACCCGCAGGCTGCAGCGCTGGGCTGTGCCCGCAGCAGCGCCTTCGGCAGGCTGATTGACCACACACGGGTCGGTGCGCAGGTGCATCCAGTCGTCTTCGGTCCTGCCGCCATAGTTGTCCATTTTGCCGAACACCATTTTCAGCGGGACCCGTATTTGATCAGGCATGCCGATGCCTGCCGAAGGCGCCCCCTCGGCGTACACGACCCGGACATGCGCAGGGTCGACGACCGCGGCCATGTTCAGGGCCACACTGCCCCCATTGGACAGTCCGTGGATAAAAAGGCGCGTGGTGTCAACGCGGGGGTTTTGTCGGATCCAGTGATAGGCCCCAAGGGTGGCTTTGAAGATCATGCGCTGGCGCGATTCATTGGTGGTACCCGTCAAAAACAGCGAGGTGCCACGGTACTGAAAACCGTTCATCTCGTAAGCATCAAATAACAAAGTGGCCACCCCGCGGGCATTCATACGGCGAACCATTTCCTGCTCGGCTGATCCAGGGCCATTGCCGCCATGCGCAATGATCATCAGAGGCGGCTTGTCCGACAGTTTGTCCGCAAAAAAGCCCGGCATCGACAATTGGACGGATCGATGGCAAGGATCAAACTCAGCCAATGGCCCCTGGACCCGATGAAATCCAGGTCGAATTTCAAGCAACTGAGCCACGCCCGCTGGTGCTGGCCGACAATCGGATTGCGCATGCGCCGTGGTCACGAAGAGCATGGCGACAAGGACTGTGTATGCTCTGAAGCGGTGTAAGGCAACAGCCATTCAAAAGCCTCCAGAAAGTTATTGGTGACCGCCACCCACAAAAGGGAAGCGAATGCATCAGCGCATACAGCTTGATCGAGCGTCGCAAACGCCAATCAGCTGCGCTAAAACGACGCATCAAACGATACACGGGTTTTCAAACGGACAGGAAAATCCACGGCATGAGTGGCAGACTCCAACACGACCATTCTTGAGTCTCCCGCACAGATGGCCCCCTTAGGGCCGCTTCTTTTCACCGCAAAGCCGCACAGGCCGCCCTGCGCTTCGCCTTCTCCATGAAATCTTCAAATTGAAATGGCTCAACGAAATTGCTTTAGGGGACTTGCGTTTCAAAATGAAGTGATAGGATTAATTTAGGGTCCAGGCCAACAAAGCGGCTGTTGTTTTGGCGTTGTCACAAGAACCAGGGATGGCATGACCTGCTTTGCACATGAATGAAAGAGCATGAATGAAAGAATTTGACATCGTGGTGCATGGCGCCACAGGTTTCACCGGCCGCTTGGTGATTGAATATTTACTCAAGCAATCGTCTGGTCTGCGCTGGGCCATGGGCGGGCGCAGTGCCAGCAAACTGGCGGCCGTGCGTGACGAAGTGGGCGCACCCGCTGACACACCTTTGGTGGTGATCGACAGCGAAGACCCGGCCAGCCTGCAGGCCCTGATGACCCGCACCCGCTTGGTCTTGACCACGGTGGGGCCTTATCAGTTGTACGGCAGCGGCTTGGTCAAAGCCTGCGCCGAAGCCGGTGTCGACTACGTGGACCTGTGTGGCGAGCCGGCCTGGATGCGCCAGATGATTGACGCGCACCATGCCGCTGCCCAAGCCAGCGGGGCACGAATTGTGTTCTCGTGCGGTTTTGATTCCATTCCCTTTGATCTGGGGGTGTTGATGCTGCAAGGCGAGATGCAGCAACGTTTTGGCACGCCCGCTTCGCGCGTGCGGGGCCGTGTGCGCAAGATGAAGGGGACTTTTTCAGGGGGCACAGCGGCCAGCTTCAAGGCCACCATGGCGGCCGCTGCCAGCCAGCCCGGTGTGCTGGACTTGCTGAAAAATCCATTCTCTTTGACACCCGGATTTATCGGCCCCAAGCAACCGACCGCGCACAAACCCATGGTGGATGAGGTGCTGGATGTGTGGGTGGCCCCCTTTGTGATGGCCACCATCAACACCCGCAATGTGCACCGCTCCAACTTTTTGCTCAAGCAAGCGTGGGGTGCGGACTTTGTCTACGACGAAATGGTCATCACCGGCCCAGGCGACAAAGGCCAGGCTGTGGCCGAGGCGATTGCTGCGGATAAAAGCATGAGCGGTGCCGATGTTCTGCAACCGGGCGAAGGCCCCTCGCGTGCGGAGCGCGATGCCGGCTCTTACGACGTTTTGTTCATCGGCCACAACCCTGAAGGTCAGACCTGCCGCGTGAGCGTGCAAGGCGACCGCGATCCCGGCTACGGCAGCACCTCCAAAATGATCAGCGAAGCGGCCATCTGCCTGCTGCAAAACGCCCCCGAAACACCTGGCGGCATCTGGACCCCAGCCTCCAGCATGGGGCAAAAACTGATCGATCGCTTGCAGGCCCATGCAGGCTTGACGTTTCGTGTGGAATAAGGCGTTCCCATGTCCAAAGTCTGTCTGGTCATAGGTGCAGGGGACGCCACGGGGGGTGCGGTGGCCAGGCGTTTTGCGCGCGAGGGTTACACCGTCTGCGCCACCCGCCGCACACTGGACAAATTAGAGCCCTTGTTGACGCAGATCCGACAAGACGGGGGTGTGGCCCATGGCTTCGGGTCCGATGCACGCAATGAAGACGATGTGATCGCACTGGTCGAGCACATCGAAGCCCATATCGGTCCGATTGAGGTGATGGTGTTCAACATCGGCGCCAACTCGCCCAACAGCATCCTGACGGAGACCGTGCGGCGCTACACCAAAATGTGGGAGATGGCCTGTTTGGCGGGCTTTATCACCGGTCGTGAAGTGGCCAAGCGCATGGTGAGCCGAGAAGAGGTGGCTGTGAGCGGCAAGGCCCACAAAGGCACGATCATCTTCACAGGCGCGTCCGCATCGCTGCGCGGCAGCGCGCATTTTGCAGGCTTTGCTGGGGGCAAGATGGCTTTGCGCTCACTGGCACAAAGCATGGCCCGCGAACTCGGGCCCATGGGCATTCATGTGGCGCACACCATCATCGACGGCGCGATCGACACCGAGTTCATCCGCACACAATTTCCGCAACGCTACGCACTCAAGGATGAGGGCGGCATTTTGAACCCCGACCACATCGCCGACGCCTACTGGATGCTCCACCAGCAACCACGCGACGCCTGGACGCATGAACTCGATTTGCGTCCCTACATCGAAAAGTTTTAACAACGCAGGAGACACACATGAAGACTTTTGATTTTTACTTTGACTTTGGCAGTTTGGCCTCGTATTTGGCCCATACCCAGTTGCCCAAGATGTGCACCGAAACCGGGGCCACGGCCAACTTGCTGCCCATGCTACTGGGTGGGGTGTTTCAGGCCACGGGCAATTCCTCGCCCATGACTGTGCCCGCCAAGGGTAGGTATGTCTTTGTGGACTTCAAGCGCTTTGCCGATGGGTATGGCGTGCCCTTGAACACGAATCCCCACTTCCCGATCATCACGACCACGCTGATGCGGATGGTGACCGCATTGCAAATGCACAACGACCCACGCATGCAAACTTTCATGGATGCGGTGTTCCAAGCGATTTGGGTGGACTCACTCAATTTGAACGACCCGGTCATCGTCGGGCAGATGTTGACCGCCGCCGGATTTGACGCAACGGCCTTGCTGGCCATGGCCAATGACCAGGCCACCAAAGACCAACTCAAGGCCGTCACGATGAAGGCCGTGGAGCGCGGCGTGTTTGGCGCCCCGACCTTTTTTGTAGGCGAAGAAATGTTCTGGGGTCAAGACCGCATCGAGCAGGTCAAGGCCGCACTGAAGGCGTGAGTCGTTTTTTCAAGGATCAACATGAGGCGCCGGATGTCGGCGCTGCAGGTGATGAACGCGATGATGTGCATCTGGCCGCCGCAGATCGGGAACAACAGCGGTAAGACTTCGTCGATCTTGGTATCGGCGGATTCTCGCTGCAGCCCCCGGGGGCTGGGGCAAAGAGGGCATTGCCGGCCTGTATCTGGAGGATGGCAACGTCAATCATCTTTAAAAACGCCGGCCCTTAATTTTGATTCGCAAATATTTTGCAATCACAGCTTTCGTGGTGCAGGCCCAGTGCTTTGGCGCACTTGCAGGTGGGTGGGCAGCCGGATCGTTGGGGCGGTTGTTTCATGGCGCAAGACAGCGAGCATGACGCGAGCCACTTCCTGGGCGTGCACATCGACCGGGGTGTCGACGGATGTGATGGCGGGCTCGAAGGCGCGTGCCAAGCCTGAGTCGTTGTAGCCTGTGACCGATACATCCGCTGGTACCTGCAAGCCACAAGCTTGACAAGCCAAAATGACACCCGCAGCAATGAGGTCGTTGCTGCAAATCACGGCGGTGGCTTGGACGCCTCTTGCTTGCAAGGCTTGATAGGCCAGCCGCCCGGCTTCGGCATCCAGTCCGCCATCGTCGACGATGGCGTTATTGGCAATGGCCAGACCATGCTTGGCCAGCGTTTCGCGAATGGCGGTCAGGCGACCGCGAAAGCGATCACCCAAGGCCACAAATGGCATGACCATGGCGAATTGGCGGTGCCCCAAAGCCACCAGGTGCTCGACCACATCGGCCATGGCCGCGCTGTGGTCAAAAGCCACAGAGGCTTCGTTGGGCAAAGCGGCCCAGCAACGGATGTGCGGTACACCGCGCTGCGCCAACAGGGGCGCACTCTCATCGTTCAAGGGGCGTCCGAACAAGATGACCCCATCAACGCCCTGCGACATCATGGCTCGAACACCTTCCAGTTCGATTTGTGGGTCGTGGTTGGAAGAACTCAGCAGCAAGGTATAGCCCTCGCGGGCCAGCAAACTTTGCAACAGCTCCAGCGTGCCTGAGTAGTAGGCATAGCGCAGTGAAGGCATGACGATCCCCACCACCATGGAGCGACGACTGCGCAATGAGCGCGCCAGCCCATAAGGCTGATAACCCAATTGCTTGGCGGCACGTTGGACGCGCTCCAGTGTGGGCGCGCCCAAAAGACCAGGGTTGTTGAAGGCACGCGACACCGTGGCGGGTGAGACCTCGGCAAGTCGGGCCACATCGGACACCGAAACGGGCGCAGCAGGCTTGTCGGGGGCCTTGGGCATGAAAGGTTCCATCATGAAATCGTTTCATTGTAATTTGAATGGATTTTTTCTATGATTTCCGTTGACTTAAATTTTTTGTTGTTTAGAGTTATGAAATCAATTTCAAGAAAGTGAACACCATGCTTAAAAAACTGTGGTCACGGCGTCAGACCCTGGTGGTCGGCGCAGGATCTCTGGCCAGTTCCTGGGGAGCCCATGCGAGTGACGTTTGGCCCAGCAAGTCACTGACGATTGTTTCGCCTTACCCCGCAGGCGGCATCACAGATTTGCTGTGTCGCATCGTGGCTGACGAGTTGTCCAGGGCGCTGGGGCAATCGGTGGTGGTCGAAAACCGCACGGGGGCCAGCGGAGCCATTGCGCACACATTTGTAGCCAAAGCGCCAGCAGATGGCTACACCTTGATCATGGGGGGCAGCGCGCCCACGGCCGCCACGCCTGCACTCAACAAAAATGTGTCTTATGGCCCCAAGGATTTCGAGCCAATCGGCTATGTGGCCGAGTTGCCCATCGTGCTGACGGGGCACGTGTCAATTCCGGGCACGACCGCCAACGATTTTCTAGCCTACGTCAAGGCCAACACTGGCAAACTCAATTGTGGGCACCATGGCAATGGCTCGAGCAATCAGTTTGCGTGTCTGTCCCTGGCCCGGCTGACAGGGACCAAAATCGCAGACATTCCCTACCGAGGGGCACCGCAGGTCAATGCTGATTTGTTGTCCAACCGCATCCAGATTTACTTTGGCACGCTGCCCACCCAATTGCCCCTTGCCAAAGATGGCAAGTTGAAGATTTTTGGCATCTCATCGCCAGCCCGAGCATCCACAGCACCAGACATTCCGACGCTTGACGAACAGGGACTGACCGGCTTGAACTTCACATCCTGGAATGCGCTGTATGCGCCTGCAGGTACGCCCAAGGCGGTGATTCAACGCTTGTCTACCGAGTTGCTGAAGATTCTGGCCAACCCTGATGTGGTGCGGCGTATTGAAGGTACAGGTTGCATCACGCGGCCAGGCAGTCCCGAAGCCCTGGGCAAGTTGACCATGGCCGAATTTGAAACCTACAAAAGAATGTCGGCCGAGTCCGGTATTCGCATGGAGTGAATGGATGACATATTCAATCGTTGCGCGTTGCCCCAAAACCGGTGAATACGGCGTTGGCATAGCCACATATTCCCCCAATGTGGGTGTGCGTTGTCCTGTGGTGGTGCCCCAGCGCGGAGCCGCATCGCTGCAGGCGGTGGCCAACCCTTATTTGTTGCCCATTGCGAAGCGGTTGATGGCGTCAGCGTTGTCGGCTGAAAAAATCGTCGACGAATTGCTGGCTTCTGATCCTTATCCCCAAACCCGACAAATTGCGGTGGTGGATGTGTATGGGCGTGCCCACGCATTCACGGGGGAAAAAAACCCAGTCTGGGCAGGGCACATCGTGGGAGACGGCTTTGCCGTTGCAGGCAATGTGCTCGCGGGCGAAGGCGTTGTCAAGGCCATGGCCAAGGCCTTTGAAGATGGGACCGATCAGGTCTTGGCCGAAAGGCTGGTGCGCGCTGTGGAGGCCGGGCGCGATGCCGGGGGACAGCCCGAAGGGCAAAACTCGGCGGCCCTGTTGGTTTATGGGGATCAGCCCTTCCCCGTGGTCGATCTGCGGGTGGATTTGCACGACGAACCTGAAGCCGAGTTGCGCCGCCTGTGGGACTGGTTCAGCCCAATGGTGCCGTACTACGTGCAGCGTGCCATCAAGCCCGTGCCAAGGTGGTGGCAATGGCGCATGGACCACGTCCCTGGCTGGACAGCACGCCATTTGAAAAAATAACCGGAGTAGCGCAGGGGTCTGCCGCTTCAGGCCGGCGCTGCAGCCCCTCGCAAGCGGTCAATGAGGGAAAGCGCATCGTCGGGAACGGCATTCCCGCGCCACGCCACGTGCTGATCGGGCCGCGAGATCACGAGCGCGCGGTTGTACACAGGCCCTGCCTCTTCAGGCGAGATGTCCAGCACAGCCAACGGCACCCCGCGCTGCCTGGCCGCCGCCAGCAGCGCGTCGACGTTCACTGTGCGGTCTGTGCGCAGCAGCGTGTAGCCTGCCGACAGTGAGTCATACAGCGAGCGTCCATCACCCAGCCAGAAGTGCGGCGTGCGGCAGCCCGGCACGATGGAAGGTGTGAAGCTCGCCATGCTGTAGGCCGGCGCGGCTTCGCCGTCATAGGCAATCACCGGCGAGTGGTCATAGAAGTAGCCGAAATTCAGCCCCGCGCAACAGTACTGCTGGACGTTCAGGTCGTACAGCGCCTGCCCGGCCGTCTTGCGCGCCGCATCTCCCTGCGGGCCCCGCGCCTCAATGGCAGGAGGCACACCCTCGCGCTCGCGCTGCAGGGCGATGGCATGGTTCATTGCGAAGTTGGACACCTGCTCGGTGATGGGCTGGCGCTCGGCCTCGTAGGCGTCCAGCGCGGCGTCGGTGGCCCAGCCCTGGATGCGTGCGCCCAGCAGCCAAGAGAGGTTCATCGCGTCGGCAATGCCGGCATTCATGCCGTAGCCCGCCATGGGGATCCAAAGGTGCGAGGCATCGCCGCAGATGAAGATGCGCCGGTCGCGGAAGCGGTCGGCCACCAGGCGGCGGCCGATCCAGTCTTCTTTCGAGATGACTTCGTACTCGAATTCTTTGTCGACGCCGAGGATTTCTCGGATGGCCCAGTCACGGTCCACCGCCTCGAAGTCCATCTCGCTGGCGTGCAGGTAGTTGTGCAGCAGCCAGGTTTCCCTGCCGTCGATCGCGTAAACGTTGCCGCAGCGCCGCGTGTTATAGGCAAAGGTGGCCCAAGCCGGCGCATGCTTGAGCAGGCCGAGCAGAGCAGGTGCGCGGAAGTACGTGGACTGCACGCGGCCGACCACTTCTGTGCCGTGCAGTTGCGCGCCGATCTTCTTGCGCACCATGGAGCGGCCACCGTCGCAGCCGATCAAATAGTCGCAGCGAATGCGCAGCGTGCCGCCGTCGTCCAGGTTGACGCCGTCGGCCCATGCGCCGTCAACGTCCTGCCCCACATCGTCGATGCGCGTGCGGTTGAGGATGGTGAGGTTGGGCGACGCCTTCGCATGCGCGAAGAGCAGGGGCTCCAGGTAGATCTGGTTGATGCGGTGCGGCGGCTCGGCCGTGGGCCAGCCCGTGTCCGGCCCGCCGGTGGCGGTGTAGCGGTCCTTGCGCGCGGGGATGGGGATGCGCGAGAGTTCGGCACCTGTCACGCTGGTGCGATAGGCCACGTCGTTGGGGTAGTCAGACGGTAGCCCGGCGTCGCGCACTGTCCCGGAGACGCCGAGGCGACGGAAGATTTCCATCGAGCGGGCCGAGACATGGTTGCACTTAACGTTGGGCAGCTCACCCTGGTGGCGGATCTCCGCGACCAGTACCTGCACGCCGCGTTGCGCCAGGTCCATGGCCAGGGTCAGGCCAACGGGGCCGGCGCCCACGATCAGCACCTGTGTTTGAATGGTGTTCATCAATAAAGTCTTTGTAGAAGGCAATCGGGGAGAGGCGTCAGTGCGTCAGCGCGAGCTGATGCTCCGGGTCAGCTGCGCGGCGCAGGTCTTCAGCGGCTGGGCGACGCGGCCCTCGGGGCTGATGTCGAGCTTGTCGCTTTCACCCAGTGCGGTCAACGCGAGCAGGATCTGGCCACAGCGGTCAAAAACCGGTGCGCTGATGGCGTTGACCGAGACGGCCGAGCGGTCCAAGAAGTTGGAGACCGTGGTTAACGTGGCCAGCCCTGAAGCCCGGATGCCTGTAAGCGCCGTCTCCAGCGACTCGCTGTCGTGCACGGGCGACTGGCTCGTGGCGCCACCGGCCAAAGCCAGGTCCGCAGCGACGAATGCACTGGTCTCTGCCGCCGACAGCCAGGCCGCGAAGGCCAGCCCTGTCGCCGACCCGAGCATCGGAAGCACTGCACCCACGCGCAGGTTGAGGCTTACCGGCTGCTTGGACAACTCCCAGTGCACGACGGTGGGCCCATGGTTGCCCCACACCGCCAGGCCGATCGTCTCGTCAAGCTGCGCCGACAATTCCACGGCCGCGTGCGTGGCCATGCGCACCGCCTGAAGGCGCGAGCGATTTGAAGACGTCTGGTCCGCCGACAGCATGCCAAAGTCATGAGGCTGCGCGATCAGGTATTTGCCGCTGCCGAAGACCAATGGACGGCGGCCAGTGCGCTCGATGCGCTCCCCCTCGCCGATGAAGATCATGTGGTCGCCTGCCGGGTAGCCCGCGACGCGGCGGCACTCCAAGTAGGCCGAGCAGCCTTCGATCAACGGCACGTCGCCTCGCCCGGCGCGCACACGCGTCAGGCCGAACTTGTCCGCACCTGCCCTGGCGAATCGGTTGGACACGTCGATCTGGTCGTCCGCCAGGATGTTGACGGCAAAGCGTTCGGCGTCTCGGAACACCGGGTGGCTGTATGCGGTGAGCGCCTGGCTCCAGAGCACCAGCGGCGGGTCCAGCGAGACCGAGCTGAACGAATTGGCCGTCAGGCCGTGACTCAGGCCGGCCGCGTCGATGGTGGTGATCACCGTCACACCGGTGACGAAGGCGCCCAGCACCTGGCGCAGCTCGCGCGGGTCGATCTTTGGCAGGTTCATGGCGGCACCTTACTTCTGCGCCGGACGCCAGCGCTGAAAGTAGCCCTGCAGCCGCTCGGTGATCCAGCCGAGAAACATGCCGGCAAACGAGGTCAGCAGCACGCCCACCAACAGCGTATCGGTGGCAAAGGTCTGGCCGGCGTAAGAGATCATGAAGCCGATGCCCTGGTTGCCGGCGGTCAGCTCGGCGATGATCACCGCGATCAGACCGTGCGCAACAGCCTGCCGCACGCCCGTCAGGATGAAGGGCACCGAGTAGGGCATGGCCACGGTCAGGAAGATCTGCCGGTCGGTGGCGCAGAAGGCACGCGCGGCGCGCAGCAGGTCGGCATCGATGTTGCGCACGCCGGCGATGGTGTTGATCAGGATCGGCATGGCTGCCGCCAGGAACACCAGGAAGATCGCCGAGCCGCTGCCGATGCCGAACCAGATGATGATCAGCGGGAACAGCGCGATGCGCGGCGTGGCATAAAAAGCGTTGATCAGCGGGTTCAGCGCGAGGTTGAGCCGCCGATACCAGCCGATGGCGATGCCCAGCGGCACGCCGACGAGGATGGCCAGCACGAAGCCCGCCAGGAAACTGCGGCCGCTGAACAGCGCGTTGCGCTGAAGTTCGCCGGTTGAAACCAGCTCGATGAACTTCGCCGCTATGGCCGAAGGGCCGCTGAAGAACAGCGGCGATATCCACTTCATGCTCCAGCACAGCTGCCACAGCGCCAGCACGGTGAGCATGCCGACCACCGGCAGGATGGTTGCTTCATGGCGGCGGTAGAAGCTGATGGCGCGAGGGCGTGGAGCGATCACCGGCGCGTCATCAGGTGAGAAGGTTTGCGTCATGACATGTATCCATTCAATCCGTGCTGACCACGTTGATGCGCGCGGCTTCATTGTCGATCAGTCCAGCGATCTGGTCGCAGGTGGCCAGGAACGCCGGGGCACGCTTGACGGCCAGCGAGCGCGGGCGCTCGAAGGGCACCTCAAACTCGCCCTTGATGCGGCCCGGCCGCGTGCCCATCACCACCACGCGGTCGGCCAGGAACACTGCCTCGTCAATCTGGTGGGTGATGAAGAGCACGGTCTTACCAGCGCGCGACCATATCTTCAGCAGCTCGGACTGCATCAGCTCCCGCGTCTGCGCGTCAAGGGCGGCGAATGGCTCGTCCAGCAGCAGCACCTCCGGGTCGGTAGCCAGCGCACGCGCCAGATTCACCCGCTGCTGCATGCCGCCGGACAACTCGGAAGGGTAGCTGCTTTCAAAGCCGCCCAGGCCCACCATCCTGACGAACTGCCCTGTGCGCTCGTCCATGGTCTTGCGGTCAAAGCGCCGCTGCATCTCCATGCCGTAGCGCACGTTGCCGGCCACGGTGCGCCAGGGCAGCAGGCTGGCGTGCTGGAACACCATCGAGCGGCTGACACCCGGGCCATTGACGCGCACACCGCCCACGCGCAGGCTGCCCTCGTCATAGGTCAGGAGGCCCGCCACAATGTTGAGCAGAGTCGTCTTGCCGCAACCGCTTGGGCCGCAGATGCAGACGAACTCGCCCTCGGCGATGTTGAGCGAGACATCCGCGAAGGCAACGAACTCGCGCTCCTCGCGTTCCATCCAGTAGCGGTAGGTCATGCGGTCGATCTCGACCTTGGGCGTCAGGTTCATTTGCCTTGCCTCATTCACTTGCGGTTTTCGATGGTGTTGAACAGGCGGCCCAAGCCTTCAACCTCGACCTCGGTGTTCGCATAGCCCGACAGGAAGGTGCCGATGTTGCCCTTGGGGTGCTTCGGGGTGCCCTTAGACGCCGTTCCGCAATGCACGCAATCGCCCGGTTCCATCGTAAACCACAGGTTCGCCTCGTGGAGCACGCGCTCCACCGGAAAGAAGTAGTTGGCGGTGCTGTCCTCGCAGTACATGTCGCCGTCTACGTAGCCGCGAATCGTGAGCTTGTTCGGGTCCTTCACTTCGTCCTTGGTGGTGAGCCAGGGGCCCATTGCGGCGAAGGTGTCGGCCGCCTTGGAGCGGGCGTGGTAGACGAAGTAGACGTAGTTGTCGTTGTCACCGAAACGCTCGCGCCAGGCGAAGTGGTGCGGGGCGGTGAACTTCGGGTCCATATTCAGAGCGATGGAGTCCTCGCCGAACTTGATGCCGCTGGCGGTCACATCATTGGTCAGCGTGTAGCCAAAGACGTAGTCCATGATTTTTTCCTGCGGCACGTCCTTGGCCAGCTTGCCGAACACGACGACGGGCTCGGGCTCCGGGATGGAGCGACCATGGCGCTCCAGCAACACGATGGGTTTGTTGTGGCCGGTCAGGGCCGAGCGGCCCTTGGTGAAGAACATGGGCGACTTCATTGGGCGAAAGGCGCGCTGGTTCAGCTCGTTGTTATTCACCGCGCAGCCCAGGATCTTGGAGGCGCGCGGGTTGGGTGCCAGCCAGTCGGCGGCGCTCACGTCGATGATGGGCGCCTTGCCCGTCCTGGCCGCCTCTATGGCATGGGCGGCCTTATCCAGGCCCGCGTTGCCGGAAATGATGAGGTCTTCCATGTCGTACACGTCAACGGCCACGGCCTGGTTGCCGTCCACGCGGGCGATGGTGACTTGCTTGCCGTTCAGGCGGATAGTTCCGAGTTTCATGAGCGTTCCTTTGGGAAGGTTTTGGGTGAATGGAGGTGTCGGGTGTGGGATCAGCCGGCGAGCTGGCGCGCCTTGTTGCGCTGCTTCTCCAGCACGCGGTCGATGCGGCTGGTGAGTTCCTGCTTGGGGTAGTCAAAAAAGTAGCTGCAGGTCTTGCGCACTGGGTCGCCCTGGTAGTAGCGCTCGTACAGCGCCTGGCGGCCCGAGAAGGCGGAGAAGGACGCATCGGCGGCCAGGCGCGTGAGTTGGATGCGCTCGTCGGCTTCCAGCGTGGCCGTGCCCATGTATTCCTTGACCAGCGGGCCGATCTCTCCGCTTAGCTCCGCATACGAGGGCACGCCGATCAGGTTGCCCGCGCCGATGGTGCGCACGCAGTCGATCATGCCGGCGTAGCGCTCATAAAAGTGCAGCTGCGCGGCCTGCAGCGCCATCTTGCTGGGCGCCACGGTGCCAAAGCCGGTGGGCACGGCCAGCTGCTCGCTCTGCATCAGCAGCGCGCGCTGGGTCTCCACGTGGATGAGCAGTTCGGCCAGCTGGCTCTGCACGTTGGGGAACACGTCCACCTTGGTGGCGGCGGCCATCTTGCAGGCCAGGCCCGCCATGAACTCGGCCTTGGCCAGCGCGCGCGTCATAGTCTGGTGGGAGTAATGTTCGGCGAGGAAGGTCTGCTTGTAGACCGCGTTGCACATAGCCGGGTCGCGGAAGATGAAGGTGTTCTCCCAGGGTACAAAGACGTTCTCGAAGACGATCACCGCGTCACCTTCGTCGTACTGCAGCGATAGCGGGTGGTCCAGGAAGTGACCGGGGTTCTGCGGCACCACCGACGGGCGACTGATGATTCGCACACCGTCCGCCGACACGGGCGTGAC
>Ga0208597_1000495_pt1 | contig 15478 bp, 10 predicted proteins | sample LakMenEpi05May12_FD_150673 | JGI IMG/M metagenome (GOLD analysis project Ga0208597, IMG submission 150673) | Freshwater microbial communities from Lake Mendota, WI - 05MAY2012 deep hole epilimnion (SPAdes) | ecosystem: Environmental > Aquatic > Freshwater > Lake > Epilimnion/Euphotic zone ...
CAACACGAGTGAACCGAACAAAGTCTCCGGTTCGACGATCAATCACACCACGGAAATCACCAGACTGACCAACGGGCCATGTGACTGGAGTCGGGCGCAAACCGATTTGTTGTTCCACCTCATCAAGTAGTTCCAGTGGGTCGCGACCTGGTCTGTCGTACTTGTTGAAAAACGTAATGACAGGAAGATTTTGCGCACGACACACTTCAAACAATTTCAGTGTTTGCGGTTCGATACCTTTTGCAACGTCGAGCACCATGATGACCGCGTCAACTGCAGACAACACGCGGTATGTGTCTTCAGAGAAGTCACGGTGACCAGGGGTGTCGAGCAAATTGAACACACAATCGCGATACGGAAACTGCAACACAGTCGACGAAATAGAGATTCCACGCTGACGTTCCATCGCCATCCAGTCAGAAGTGGCAGCACGCCTGTCGCCGCGTGCCTTCACTGCTCCACCGGTCTGAATTGCGCCCGCATATAAGAGGAACTTCTCGGTAAGCGTGGTCTTTCCGGCGTCGGGGTGAGAAATGATGGCAAAAGTACGCCGGGTGGCCGCTTCGCTCAAGATTTCAGGTGATTCAGACACTCAAAGAGCCTACGGGGCTTCGGGGAAAGTGACCCATCATGGGTTACTACACTTTTCATATGGCCAAGAACACCTCGGTAATGATGCAGGCAAGCGTGGCACCACAGCCATTGCCTCCAATTGAGTCAGTGCGAATCAAAACTCAAAAGCCATTGCCCGAAGCAGAGCGCACGTCGAAGATTCATAACCTCACATTTGAAGGTGGGGGAGCAAAGGGTTATTGCTACATCGGTGCATTGCAAGTACTGGAAGAAGAAGGTATTTACCCACACAACATTCAGCGTGTTGCTGGTACCAGTGTCGGAAGTATGTTTGCATTGCTCGCCGCTACGGGTTGCTCCACTGAGTACATGTTGGAAAAGGTTCCTTCAGATTTTGAAGCTGTTGCTAAAGATGGCTCTGGTGGACAGTTTCGGTCGTTTGCACGTGCGGCACGTCGGCGTGGAATGCACCCGGGTCAGAAGTTGTATGACTTCCTGGGTTCAATTCTGGAAGACACAACAGGAAGTGCTGACATTACATTTGCGCAGTTATTCGAACGCTGTGGTCGTGAACTGTGTATTCCGGTAACAAACGTGTCGCGCATGATGACGGAGTATTGCCACATTAAGACAACGCCGAATATGCCTGTACGGGTTGCGACGCGCATGTCAATGTCACTTCCCGTGATGTTGCAACCCATCAACCTTGTTCCTGGGTTTGACCGTGTCCTCAATAACGAGCCTGAGGTGTATGTCGATGGCGGTTTGTTGTGCAATAACCCCATTCACGTATTCGATGGTTGGTGGTTGTCGATGGATCCGAAGGATTCGTTCCTGCGCCGTATGCGTCCGCTGGAACATGCCAGTGAGCACTACCCACGTTCATCACGGTTCACTCCGAACAATCCGCACACTCTCGGTTTCACATTGGTGTCAGCAGAAGAAGCAGACATCACTCGTGGCTGGATGGACCAATCTGCAACACCAACGCGTCCCGGCACTAAAACTGCACTTGCGTTTACCGAAAAGGAAATCGAGAAAGCAAAAGGTCACCAAATGCAAAAGCCGGTGCAAAAACTCCTTGACCATTTCGATGCGTTTGACACCAACTCCGATGGACGTATCACGCGCGCGGAATTGAGTGCTGCAATTGCTGGTGGTGGGCTGACTGCAGAAGAACTAACAACCATCTTTGGCACAACGTCACCAGATGACATTTTCAACCGAATGAATGTGGCCGGCGATGATGCGATTGATTTCGGCGAAGTGTTGGCGTTCCTTGAGTCCATCGGGCTTGATGTCACCACGCAGTTGGTTGGGTTCCCCGCACGTCCGCCAAAGAACATGCTGGAATTCGCTCTGAACATGTTGGAAGCGGTAACTCGCGACCTCACGAGGGCTAATCAGGGTCTCGGCGACCGCGACCGCATCGTTCCAATTGATACTGACTATGTGGGAACCACCACGTTTGACTTAGTGCAAGATGATCTTGACTTCATGGTGAACTCAGGGCGAAACCACACCAAGTCCTTTCTCAGTCATCACCGCTAATCTTGCGTAATGAGCAAGCACGTAGAGCAACTTCTTGACCAAATGACACTCGCCGAGCAGGTGTCTCTGCTGGCTGGTCGCAATATGTGGAACACGGTGCCAAACGATCGCATCGGTCTCGAAAAGATGCGGGTTAGTGACGGCCCAGGTGGTGTGCGCGGCAGCAAGTTCGATGGGCCCGCTTCGATGAACGTTCCGTGCGGTACCGCAATTGCTGCATCATGGGACACAGCTCTTGTGCGCGATATCGGCGAGTTGCTTGGCCGTGAAGTAGTGGCAAAGGGTGCACGTGTGCATCTTGCTCCTACTATCAACCTGCATCGCACTCCGGTGGGCGGACGCAACTTTGAATGTATGAGTGAAGATCCGTATCTCACTGCCATTACTGCTCGTGAGTATGTGTTGGGCGTGCAATCACAGGGCGTTGCTAGTTGTATCAAACATTTCGTTGGTAATGATACCGAATTTGAACGCATGACCATTGACTCTCAAATTGATGAGCGCACTTTGCGCGAGATGTATTTGTTGCCGTTCGAACATGCAGTACGTGATGCACAGGTGATGTCAATCATGACTAGCTATAACCGCATCAACGGCCCGTACGCTGCTGACTCCACATGGCTATTGCGTGATGTCTTACGCGGTGAGTGGAAGTTTGATGGCATGGTGGTCAGTGACTGGTTCGGACTGCACTCAACAGTTGAAGGTGTAGTGGCAGGGCTTGACCTTGAGATGCCAGGCCCAACATTGCACCGCGGAGATGCGTTAATTGCAGCCGTAGAACGTGGCGATGTGTCTGCAGACCTAGTGCGCGACTGTGCCCGCAACATTTTGAACCTGATGGAACGCACAGGCGGTACTGGCGTGCCGCCCGGACCTGAAATTTCACGTACAGATGCTGATGACATGGCAACTTTGCGACGTGCATCATCCTCGGCAATGGTGTTGTTGCGCAATGAAAGCATCGGCGGCACCCCCGTATTGCCACTTGATGTGCGTGGTCTAACTTCAATCGCGGTTCTTGGCCCTAACGCTTCACGAGGCATGGTGCAAGGGGGCGGAAGTGCTCACGTGACTCCGACACGCGTATCGCACCCGCTTGACGCAATTACAGAACGTCTTGGTTCTGCTGTGCGTATTGAACACTCAGCTGGGTGCAATATCAATAAGAAGTTGCCAGAACTTGACGCACGACTTCTACAAAACGTTTCACTTGACTATTATCGGGACCCAGCAGAACTTGATGACGCAAATGCAGTTCCAGCTGAGGCGGGAACAACCGGAGTTTTCAGACTTCTGTGGGCAGGTGACCCGCTAAATCGTCGTGAACCGAACTTTGCTTTTGGCGCACGTTTGGCAGCTCAGTTGACCCCTGATCAGACGGGTGAATGGGTCTTCAGCATTGAGTCTGTTGCACCGGTTCTCATCATCATTGATGGCGAAACAGTTTTGGATAATGCAAATGTTCCTGCAGGTGGATCTTTCTTCGGAATGGGCAAGCCCGAAACTCTTGTCACAATCAATTTGGAAGCGGGCCGTACCTATTCGTTCGTTGTAGAACTTCGCCACACACCAACTGGCGCAGGCCTCAGTGGTTTGACGATTGGGGCCATGGGTCCGCAACAAGAGAACATGATGGAAGAAGCAGTCACTCTCGCAGCCAGTTGTGATGTCAGCATTGTTGTAGTTGGTACTAATGATGACTGGGAGAGCGAAGGTTGGGACCGCGACACCATTGCGTTGCCGGGTGAACAAGATGCACTCATTACCGAAGTTGCAAAAGTCAGCAAGCGCACCATTGTCATTGTCAACGCGGGGTCTCCCGTATCAATGCCATGGCTCGATGAAGTCGAAGCCGTGATCTATGCATGGTTCCCTGGCCAAGAGTTCGGTGATGCATTGGTTGATTTGTTGGTGGGTGATGTTGAACCATCAGGACGACTTCCTGTCACGCTTCCTCGCCGCCTTGAAGACACTCCAGCGTTCGAACATCATCCTGGTCGCAACGGTGTTGCGAAGTATCTAGAGGGTCGTCTCATTGGGTACCGCTGGTACGACACTGTTGGGCGTGAGCCATTGTTCCCATTTGGTTTTGGTCTTGGCTATGCAGATGTACAAATCATTGATGCGTCGAAGTCAGGCACTCATGGTGTTGATGTTGCAGTAAGAAACGAGTCAGCGCGTGCTGGCGTGCAAGTGGTTCAGGTCTATGCACATCGTAAAGACCGTGCAGGACTTCCTAGTGACGAACCAGATCAGAAACTGGTGGGTTACTCACGAGTGAAAGTTGCTGCGAACGGAACAACTATGTTGCATGTTGATCTTGACCCTGATGCGTATCGCATGTGGGACCCTGAGACATCTGCATGGACTCAGTGGACAGGCAATATCGAACTGCGCGTCGGTACCAGTTCGCGACACATTGCGCACCGCATTGCAATAACGCTGTAGCTAGTTGTGCTTTAGGTGAAATGACTTGGGTCGGGTGTATGGTCCGAAGCCAAGTCGTGACAGCGCAATGCCAGACCCTGTGTCTTTGACACCGCTCCACACCAATGTGGGGTCTACGTAGTCGCAGCGATTCATAAACACTGTGCCTGTCTCAATCTGTCGCCCAATGGCCTGTGCCGCTGCAATGTCTTGGGTCCATAGGCATGCAGTGAGGCCGTAGGGGGAGTCATTCATCAGCGCAATTGCCTCGTCATCGTTATGAACCCGCATGATGCCGATAACTGGGCCAAACGATTCCTCACGCATGATGTTCATGGAATGATCAACGTCCACCAAGACCGTAGGCCCCATATGGGCAGTACCAGCAGCCGATGCTGCAAAGTGTGATTCATCAACAAGTGCCCGTGCGCCACTAGCGATGGCAGCAGATACTTGACCGCGAACAAATGTGGCAGCTGCTGCATTAACCATTGGTCCGATTGTTGTCTCAGCATCCATGGGGTTGCCAAGAACGTATTGCTTCGTGAGATCAACAAAACCTTCTACGAATGCGTCATACACAGAGTCATGCACGTAGATGCGCTCGATGCCGCAACAGCTTTGACCAGAGTTAAAGAATGCTCCGTCAACGTTTTCGCTGATTGCAAGAGCCATGTCTGCATCGTGACGAACATAAGACGGGTCCTTACCACCCAGTTCGGTGCCAACACCAATGAATCGCCCAGCAGCGGCTCGTTCCATGGCCGCGCCACCTTGAACAGACCCGGTGAACACCACGAAGTTGATGCGTGGGTCTTGAATCATTCGTTCAACTGCGCTGTGGCTGGCATGAACATGTTGGAATACGCCAGTAGGAAAACCAGCAGCTGCACACGCCTCGCTGAATCGTTCTGCGCACAACAACGTTTGTGATGCGTGCTTCATGATGACTGTATTTCCTGTCAACAAAGCAGGAATCAATGAGTTGATGGCCGTTAGGTACGGGTAGTTCCACGGCGCCACAATAAGTACGGTGCCAACTGGCGTGCGCTGAATGTATTTGGTGAACCCATCAACCTGCGGCACCGAAACATCGGTAAGTTCCTCGGTAGCTATCGACATCATGTAACGCGCACGTTCCTGTGCTCCGCGCAGAATTTCATTGGGGGTGTAGCGCACTGGCCGCCCCATCTGCCATGAAATTTCCGCAGCAATATCAGCAACAGACGTTTCAAGGTGAACAATCATGGCTTCACATAAGCGAATTCGTTCTGCAATGGGCGTGGCACGCCAAACAGTTTGTGCAGCCTGCGCAGCATGCAGCACCGCATCAACGACGGTGTCAGAAGCAATTTCGCGTTCTGCAACAACAGAGCCGTCAATCGGGGAGATTATTTTTTGAACGGCCATTGGCCAATCTTATTGGTTTCGTTACGCAGGCAAAATTGCACGACGAACAGGGCGATCCCACCCTGGTTGTCCTGTTGGTTTTGGACTTGGCCACATGCCAGGACCCATTTCCAAAATGCCGTGATGTGTTGAGTAATCACCAAGCAAGTTCAGGAATGGAACAGCATCGAAATGTTCTGGCCCATGTACTCCGGTTGCTTTCCAGTCACCCTTTGCCAACAACTCAAGTGCCACCACCGGGCACACCGCTGTCTGCCACAACACTGCTTGTGAACCCCACTCGCGCATTGTGGTTTCGTTATCTGCCACGTGATACAGGTACACCTCGCGTGGGGCTCCGTCGTACATGCCGCGTACCCAAGTACCGGCACATGTCTTTCCATGCATGAGGTGACCAAGTTTTGCGGGGTTCGGTAATACTGCTGCCAAGACGTCACGTGGTGACACAGATGCGTTGCCAACTTGAATCTTTTCTTTCGAGTCAAGACCCAAATATGCAAACGTTTTCAGCCAGTCAATGAATTCGGCGCCAAGGCCGTATTTGAATGTGACACGACTGCAGTCCACTTCACGTGGAATCAGCAGAACTTCTTCGTGTTCTACGTTGACGCATTCAACAGGGCCGATGCCGGCGGGGAAGTGGAACACTTCTGGCTCGCTGAAACAATCTGTGGTGTACAAACCACGATCTTTCTCCCACACAATCGGTGGGTTCAGGCATTCTTCAATGGTGGTCCAAATAGAAAATGTCGGTGCAAAGTCATACCCGTCAATTGACAAGTTGGATCCGTCACGCACTCCTATTTCATGCACTTCGTCAAACAAATGATCAGCGGCATAGCGCGCAAAGATGTCGCTAAGACCAGGCTCAACGCCCATTCCAACTAGTGCAAGAAGCCCACGCTCTTTCCATTCCTCATGTGCAGCCAATTGGGCATGACCAAGCGTGACACCAATTTCTTCATACGGGTTAGTGGGGTGTGGCTCGCTCAAGTTCATGGCCATGTCTAGGTAGTTGCACTTCGCAGTGAAGCATGCCTCAAAAATTGGTTCGTTGAATCGCGGATCACATGCGTTGATCACGATGTCGGCTTTTGTGCGAGTGATAAGTGCAATCAATGCCTTTACATCGCCAGCATCAACAGTTTCTGCAGAGAATTTCCCAGGATCATCAAGCTCGGCCACCGCCTGCTCTGCGCGCTCCCGCGAAATGTCGGCTAACACAAAGGAGTCAAAGAACCCCCGAGTCTCAGCAATGGAGGCCATTGAGGCCCCAACTCCACCAGCTCCCACAACGAGGATATTCATGATACTTCCAGCACTATGCACACGTGATTGTGTGATTTCAATGTTGACCTAGTTTACCCCAGCCTCGCGACGAGAGTCAGCCACCAAGGTGAATAGCAAGATCTTCAATGAATTTGCGTTGTGTTCCTGCTTCTGGCCCTGCCATCGGGCGGTGCTCACGTATGTGAGTCAACGCATCTGCGGAATTCATGCCCAACATCATCAATAAGGCAGTACCTGTAGTGCCGGCTCTGCCAATTCCTGCAGCACAGTGCACAACTAGTGATTGTCCGTTCTTCAGATGGTCGGTCAATACGGAGACAAATTCGAAAATCTCATCAAATTCTGGATACGACAAGTCATCTATGGGGTTCCAAATAGCACGGGTGCCTGCATGTGTTTCGTGCCACTCAATGTATGACGGATACCGATCTGCCAATTCGTGTTCTTGCACTAGGCAAACAGCAATTGCATTGTCACACCCAGCCAAAACTTCTTCAACATTCGGCCCGATGTAGTGCTTGCCACATAGCCACAGTCGTCCGGCACCAGAGGGCAATGGAATCTCATGAATGCCACCATTGGTATTGAACGGTTGATTCATGACGTAACTACATATTCAGTTTCATCGAAATCATGTGTCATTTTCCAGTAATCAACAAACCGCCAAGGCATCGGCGAGAATACTCGCCCCTGTGAATTGCGGTACCAGCTATTTAGTCCGGCATGCGCCCACACAAGTTCGTTGTGTTCAGCATCTACACGTTCGTTGTATTCATCGTGAATATCGGTTTTTACTTCAACACTTGAAATCTGCTTCTCAATCATTGTGACAAGACAGTCAGTGATGTATCGCATCTCGCATTCAGCTTGGAAGATGATGCTTCCACCGTGAGCCACAAACGTGTTGGGGCCAACCAACATGAACATGTTCGGATAATCAGGAACCGTGATTCCTAGGTACGCCTTCGGGTTGTCTGTGCCCCACACGTCACGAAGTGCAGTTCCGCTGCGACCACGAATATCAATAGGGGAGAGCAGGTTTCCTGCCTGAAAGCCGGTGGCAAGAATGATCACGTCGAATTCTGTAGTGGTTCCCGAAGAGTCAACTACGCCTGTAGAAGTGACATGGTCAACGCCTTCAGCAATGAGGTGCACATTGTCGCGACGCAGCGTTGGGTACCAATCGTTATCGATCAGGATTCGTTTTCCATACGGCGGGTATGTGGGCAGACACTTTTCAAGTAGGTCAGGACGCCCTTCTAGTGATGTCTCTACAAACTCGGTCATCTGCTGGCGATGGCGATCATTGTGCCGGTTCATTGAACGTTCTGGGTGTGGCCATTCGGGGTCACGACGCAATGTATTCAACAAGCCATCGCCGAATCGCCAGAACAAACCAAAGCGATACCACTGTGCATAGAAGGGAACATTCTCTAGCAACCAGATGGTATCTGTGGAAACAGTGCGGTGGTAATCGGGGCTAGGGCGAATCCACTGTGGAGAGCGTTGGTAAATAGTTACGTCACCAGCAGTTGCTGCAACGGTGCGCATGAATTGCATTGCGCTTGCACCAGTACCAATTACTGCAACACGCTTGCCAGCCAGATCAACTGAATGATCCCAGTGAGCTGAATGGAACCACGAGCCTGTGAAGTTCTCAATGCCACGAGCGGGCGCAAGATTCGGTCTGTTCAACTGGCCAACAGCAGTGATGACAACAGGGAACTCTTCGCTTCGTGTTGTTCCACCAGACTCCACAGCTGCAGTCCATGTTTTGCTGGGGGCATTCCAGTGCAATGACGACACTTCGGTTGAGAACTCAATATTTGAAATGATGTTGTGACGTTCCGCAACATCACGGGCGTATTTCCAAATCTCGGCACGCTTAGAGAAATAGTTGTTCCAACGTGTGTTTGGGGCGAAAGAGTACGAATAGAAATGGTTAGGGGTATCAACTCCGGCTTCGGGGTAGTTGTTGTCAAACCACGTTCCGCCAATATCTGAGTTCTTCTCAACAACTACATATGGAATACCAAGTTGCCCAAGCTTGATGGCTGCACAGATTCCGGCAAACCCAGCACCAATCACCAGTACGCGAAAACCGGCTGGCAACTGTGGCGATACAGCACTAGACCAATGCACATCACGATCAACAAACCCCAGTTCCTCTAGCAGCATTGGCGCGTACTCGGGGGCCACTTGTTCGGCTACACAGTTGCGCATCATGGTGACGAACTGATCGTTGTCAATCCCTGTTGGCAGGGTGCGGGTACCAGCAGTCAGTTCGTCAAGAACAACCGACATCGCCGTACGGACTTCTTGCTGAACGGCATCGGGCAGCCCGCCGGTTTCATCATGAAATAAGTTGGTGTCTCGCCTCGGAAGGTACGGTTCGCGCAGCCATTTCTCGTCGCGCGTGATCTGGGCGAGGCACATCAGCAACGTAGGGATCGATGCTTCCGCCAATGTTGAATTGGTGGCTGAACTCATGGTTCACACCTTATGACATGAACTCATGGCACCCATAGGTTGGTCTAACATTTGGCATGGCCCGTGGACTACATAACCCGCTCGAATGGATTCGCCTGATTCGCACGAACTTTCGTCGACTTGTAATTCTGATAATCGGCGGCGTTGTCTTGCTGGTAGGTGTCGCAATGTTGGTGCTACCTGGGCCCGGAATTATTGTCATCATTGCTGGACTAGCAATTTTGGCCAAGGAATTTACGTGGGCTGAGCGCACTCTTGACAAGGCAAAAGCGCAGGCAGCGAACGCCACAAATAAAGTGAAGGGCGCGCGTGTTTTGAAGCGCAAGCCTTCCGGAGACATTTAGTCTCCGTCTTGTTCTCCGCCATGGCTCATTCCAGGAGCGACGTGGAAAGATGTAGATATGTCAATTTCTGAATTGAGTTCTTTCACACCATGGGCTGACCCTGAAATTGTGCAGATGAATCGCAGACCAATGCGTTCTATTCACACGACATACGCAGATATCGACACAGCACGTACGGGCGACCGAACGTCTAGTCCGTGGTTTGCATCACTCAATGGTCAATGGAAGATCAAGCGTTACGAAGATGTAAACGAAGTTCCTGCATCAGCAATTTCAGATGACACGAAATCATGGACATCAATTTCTGTGCCAGGCAACTGGACACTTGCAGGTATCGGTGATGAACCGCATTACACCAATGTGCAAATGCCATGGAAAGGTCGTCCGCCAACTTTGCCGCCAACAGTTGCAACTGCTGTACACCGCACCACATTCACTGTTGCAAAGAATTGGAAAGATCGTCGCACTGTTCTTCACATCGGCGGAGCAGAGAGCGTGCACTTGGTCTACGTGAACGGCGCTTTTGTTGGGTACGGAACAGATAGTCGACTTCCTAGCGAATATGACATTTCCGCCGTATTGACTAGTGGCAAGAATGATCTGGCAATCGTGGTGTGTCGTTTCTCAGCACAAAGTCACCTAGAAGATCAAGATCAGTGGTGGATGGCAGGGCTACACCGTGAAGTGTTCCTCACATCACAGGCCATGATTGGCGTAAATGATGTTCGTGTGAATGCTGGTGTAATTCGTAAGTCTTTGCGCACGTCTCCAGTCGGAACGCTAGGTATTCAAGTTCACCTCAATGTTCCGCACGAACAGAAACTGCAAAGTGGATGGAAAGCAGTAGCTCATCTTGAGACACTTGCTGGCAAACGTATTGGCACTGCGCATTCAGTAGACGTGCCATGGTTTGATTCACCGTATGTTTTCGCCGGGCATGTTGCGGATATCTCGTGGGATATTCCGAAGATTGAATTGTGGTCTGCAGAGAACCCGAATCGATATCGCGTCATTGTTCAACTGGTGAACCCAGCCGGGGAAGTGGTGGATGTTGTTCCTGTCATCACTGGCTTTCGCAGTGTGGAAGTACGTAAACGGTCATTGCTGATAAATGGTGAACGCGTCATGATTCGTGGTGTCAACCGCCATGATCATCACCCAGATAAGGGCAAGGCTGTTGATGTCGAAGACATGCGTGCAGACCTTGTGTTGATGAAGCAGCACAATGTGAACGCCGTTCGTTGTTCGCATTATCCGAATGATTCACGTCTTCTTGATCTGTGTGATGAATTGGGTCTGTATGTAATTGATGAAGCCAATGCAGAAAGTCATGCCTGGAATACAAGCTTGTGCCACGACCCCGCATACAGGGCAACCTGGATGTCACGCATCAGCCGCATGGTGGAGCGCGACAAGAACCACCCGAGCATCATTATGTGGTCGCTTGGAAACGAAGCGGGTTACGGCGCTGTGCACGACGCCGCATCGCAATGGATTCGTTCATACGACCCATCACGTCCTCTTCACTATGAAGGTGCAATCTTTCATGCTGGCTGGGTAGATGGCGGTCTTATGTCGTCAGACATTGTGTGCCCCATGTACTCAACCATCGACGACATCGTTGCCTACGGAAAATCTGGTGACGGCACACGCCCCTTGATTATGTGCGAATACAGCCATGCCATGGGTAACTCGAACGGTTCGCTTGCTGACTATTGGGATGCGTTTGAAAACACTCCAGGTTTGCAAGGTGGCTTTGTGTGGGAATGGAAAGATCACGGGCTTACCCAGTGCTTGCCGAACGGAACAACTCGTCTTGCATACGGCGGACAATTCGGTGACACCCCGAACGATGGAAACTTTGTGGCTGACGGCCTCATTCATGCAGACATGACACCGCACCCCGTGATGCGCGAGTTGGCGTGGGTACATCGCCCAATTTCTGTGGAACTCAAAAGCAAGAACAAAGACCCTCACTTGGTTGTTCGCAACCGCCAGTGGTTTTCAGACTTGTCTGCTTATAAGGGAGCATGGGAATTGCTTGTTGATGGCGTTGTTACGAAGTCAGGCAAACTCACGGTGCCAAAGGTTGCACCTGACTCATCTGAGAAAGTTGATATTCCGGTCATCATTCCGCACGAAGCGAACGAAGTGTTCTTCTCTGTGACATGGACATTGGCTCGCGACACGCCATGGGCACCGAAAGGTCATGTGGTGTCGTGGGATCAAGTGACACTGCGTAAGTCGGCCCCGGTTGAAGCAGCAATTCCCGATACCTCAATTTTGCCAATTGATATTTCTCCGCAAGTCACCTTGTGGCGTGCACCAGTTGACAACGACGGCTTCAAACTGATGGACCAGCATCATGGCGGCGGTAAGTCACTGGCTAGATGGTCTGAACAGGGCATCACTACAGACGATGCCGACATGGTGGAAAGCACAACGACCATTACTGAACTCAGCGGTGGTGCTGTCAGATACGAACACACCGTTGTGATTCCGAAAGAAATGGCAGATGTGCCACGAGTAGGTGCCATGTTCAGTATTCCTGCACGTTTCACCACAGTGCGTTGGTACGGCAATGGCCCGCATGAGTGTTACCCAGATCGTGAATCATCAGCAATGGTGGGCATATACGAAGGTAAGCCAGACGAATTGCCATACCTGGTTCCACAAGAGTTCGGATTACGCACTGATTGTCGATGGATGGAATTCATAGACGCAAAGAAGGGCCATGTGCTTCGCGTTGAAGCTGACGGATGCTTATTGCATATGTCAGCTGTGCATCATTCGGCGCATGATTTGTTTGCCGCTAGTGAACATGCCGAATTAGTTCGTCAACCAGCGTTGAATGTGCATCTCGATATCGCACATCGCGGTGTAGGAACAGCTAGTTGTGGGCCAGACACTTTGGCGAAATATCTCATCGCACCAGGCGAATACACATTCGCCTATGTGGTGTCGTACCGCTAGACCACGTGGTGTGCTGCTGAAACTGGCTTCACGTGCCAGCCATCAACAACAGCATCTGGTTCACATAGTGCAACGATGCAACCACCGAAGCCGCCACCAGTCATACGCGCACCAAATACCCCAGGTGTTGCACACATGTCTTCAACTGCTGCATTCATTTGGTCGTTCGATATTGCAAAGTCTTCTGCCAAACTGCGGTGACAATCAGACATGATTTCACCGGCAGTCGAATAGTCGCCACTAGCCAGAGCTGATGCAAAAGAAACAACGCGTGCATTGTCTGTAATCACATGACGAGCTCGTGATGCAATGGTTGCATCTGTAATGGCCGCAATATCAGTCAACGATGCGTCTCGTAACGGTCCAATAATTGATTCTGCTGCGGCGCATTGGGCAACCCTGTCTGCGTAGGCGGAACCAACCAAGGTTCGGTGTGCAATAAACCGAACCACAATCTTCACATCAGTAGGAATTGGAACGTGCTGCACTTCCAATGTGCGGCAATCAATCATTGTTCCGTGACCATCTCGGGCACTAGCAATACACAACTGGTCCATAATGCCGGTTGGAACACCTGTGGCTACGTGTTCTGCGCGTCGTGTCAGTTGCGCCAACTCTGAAGAAGGCAATTCGCAGCCAAGCGCTAACGCCACTGCAATTTCAAGAGCAGCGCTAGATGACAACCCAGCGCCAACAGGAATCGTGGTGCTGACATGGCCGGAAATTCCACGTGGTGAATCCAACAGTGATGCAACAGCACCTACGTACTTGCCCCATGACGGTGTCATTGCAGCGTCAAACGATTTGCCCAGTGCAATGGAAACAGTGCCGTCTTCATCAGCAGAGTCAAGAACAATTCCAGAACCAGCAACGTCGTAATCAATAGTTGTCCACCGGTCAATTGCCATCGGAAACACAAGTCCGCCGGTGTAGTCGGTGTGTTCACCAATCAGGTTCACGCGCCCAGGCGCAACTACTCGCATCACAGCAGAGCGCGTAGACGTGCCGCAACATCGGCAGGGTCGACAGGGTTAAAGAACTCGCCGCTTGCTACTTCTACGCCTGCAATAAATCGCGGAAGGCCTTGCGCGCGCCACGGAGACACAATTTCAATATTGAACCAGGCATCTGGCCAGTCATCACGAGTACGTGGCGCCTGATTAATCCACATCATGTAGGGAAGTGGCGCATCAAACAATGCATCAAGAGCCGCGAACACTCGCACCAACGTTGCAGCAAGAACTGCACGGTCGACTGCATTCATATCAGCAAGGTCTGCGATGCGATGTATGGGCGCAATGCGAATTGATACCGGGTACACCGCTGCATATTCGCTAAACACGCGCCACCCATCAACCTCAAGAATCACATGTTCTGCTGAAGCAACAACAGGTTCCCACCCAGCAGCAATCATGCGTGCAGGGCGAGGCGGAACATGGTCAAACGCGTAGATCTGTCCGTGAGGGTGCGAAATAGTTGCACCAATCTCGGCACCACGGTTTTCAAACACAATCACGTATTCACCGTTGGGCAGTTCGCGCAGTGCTTGCGTGCGTTGCGCCCATAGGTTCACAACAGATAACGCCTCGTCGGTAGTCAACGTGCCAAACGTTGCTTCATGATCAGGGGAGTACAGCACCACTTCGCAGTAGCCCTCTTCCAATGCTGGCCAACGGTTTGGAAACGAACGAACTGAGTATTGTTCTGGAGCCTCTAACCCGCCAACGCAAAACGGGCAACCAGCAATAGGCAGGTTCGGTCTGTTCTGGCGGTCTGCCACCACATGCACAACTGTGCCTAGGTATGTATCGGTGCGAATGTCTCGAGCCATCGCACCATTCTGTCAGTTTGTTACTGAATCAGACTGCGCATTCCGAATCGCCGACTTCGCCAGAGAATGGGCCAGTCTCGTCATAGTCAACAAAGAACTCAGGTGATACGTCTGGCATTGGAATCTCATCAAGATCACGCAAGCCGTCTGCAACTGCAACTGCTCCACCAGAGCGGGCAAGCCAGCCCTGGAAGGTTTCAGCAGCCGAGCGTTCCGCAGCAAAGCGACGAACCACGCGAGCAACAGCCTCTGGTGCTGCCTTTGCAGGTACACGCAATGCCTTTTCACCGAAGTGAATTTGCTCTTCACCGACATAGCCGCCAAGAAGCATTTGATAGCCGGGCAATGACTTGCCGTGCGCGCGACGCTCGACACCAAAGAAACCAATGTCGCTTGCATGGTGTTGACCACAGCTATTGGTGCAACCAGAAATGTTGATGCGAACTCCACCAATTTCAGCAAGTCCTTCTTCTTCAAGTTTGTCACCAATTGATTTTGCAAGTCCGCGTGATTGTGTCACTGCAATGTTGCACGTGTCTGCACCAGGGCACGCAACAACGTCACGAGCAAGTTCGGCGCCTGGGCG
>Ga0208597_1000496_pt1 | contig 15459 bp, 15 predicted proteins | sample LakMenEpi05May12_FD_150673 | JGI IMG/M metagenome (GOLD analysis project Ga0208597, IMG submission 150673) | Freshwater microbial communities from Lake Mendota, WI - 05MAY2012 deep hole epilimnion (SPAdes) | ecosystem: Environmental > Aquatic > Freshwater > Lake > Epilimnion/Euphotic zone ...
GATTGCTTTAGGTCTGCATCTAACAGAAATCCCCGATGCCTAGCAAAGAGCAACTCATCAATCTCTGCCAAGCCCATCCGGTTTTGCTGTTCTTTGCCATCGCAATTTTGCCCGGCATGGGCTTTCCCGCTAGCCCTCTGCTCATCGCTGCGGGAATTGCCTGGGGCGGCGGTACCCGCGCCTGTTGCCTTGCGATCAGCGCGATCGCCATCAATATGAGCTGGACCTATTTTCTCGCTACCGGCATCGGCAAACCTCTCCTGCTGCGCTTGTTCGGCAAAAGACTGCAAAAGTGGGAAGCTCCCCAAGGCAAAAACCTGTATCTGATTACTGGAGCGCTCCGTCTCACACCCGGGATTCCGTTTTTCCTTCAAAACTACGCCATTGGCATCATGGGCATTCCCTTCCGCCCCTACATCCTCATATCCCTTCCCCTCAACGCGATTTACGTCATTGGCTTCGTCGTCTCCGGCGGCGCCATTCTCTCAGGTAGTATCGCCCACGCCCTCGCCGGCCTTGGCTTGATCTTGCTGATCTTTTGCACAACAAAGCTACTCCGCCAGCGACTCGCCTAAGGCTGGTTATCAGCTTCTCAGTCATCTCACACGAATTACTCCTCATTTCGTCATGGATTCCTCCAAAATCAAATTATTGCTTATAGTTGTAGTAGCAGTGTTCGCATCTCTCTACCTAGGGATATCAGCTGCAACGGCACAGTTTGAAGCAATTGCTTGGGTCATAGGTGGCCTAACGCTGTGCATATGCTTACTTCTGGGGCGAAGTATCTGGGTTCTTCTTCCACTTCTCACCGCGGTCAACCTCCAGTTACGGATTCCAGGTAGCCCAAGTACACTGCTCGCTGCTCAGATCATTGTTCTTGGCTTTTCCTTTCTTCTAGTTGCATCTAGAAAATTAAGTATTTCCATAAGATTGACAGAGCTTGAGTTTTGGATGTGTGGCTTGGCTATCCTAGTAATACAGGTTTACGCCAGAAATCCGGCGGGAGTGTGGATCTTTCAAAGTGACACTGTCGGAGGCAAAGCGTATTTTATTATAGCAATCACATTTGTAACTGCAATCTACCTTTGCAGTATTGTCGCAGAGGAGAAAGATCTTAAGCGTATTCTTCCTCTGGTCGTCTTCGGCTCGATCATCAATGTCACAGTCGCAATCATCGGAAAATTCGTCCCGATCTTGGGCTACTACACAGGAGCCAAATTTAGCATCAATGAATCAATAGTTGGCTCCACAATTGGCGATGGTAGAGCAACGCGGTTTTTGGAAGTTTCAATCTTTGGTCAAAGTTTGGCCTTATGGATATCGTGTTTAAAGAATCCACTGAAGGTCGCATTCGATCCAAGATGGTTGTTCTTGATCCTACTTTCCGTTGCCTGCGCATTGTTTGGTGGCTACCGCAGCGGTTTCGCTATGGTCATTATGACCTACATAGTAGGCACTTGGTATCGTGGAGGATTCGCAGCGACCTTCGCTGGCGCTTTTGCCGGGTGCTGTGGAATCGCTCTGCTTGCGATTGCGAATGTCATTGTTCCGCTACCTCCCAACATCCAGCGATCGCTAACCATTCTACCGGGCACTTGGGAACAGCGCTACAGGGATGATGCAGATGGTTCCACCGAATGGCGGGCAGAGATTTGGAAGGAGGTACTTTTCACCGATCGCTGGATTCAAAACAAGATCATAGGTGATGGATTGGGCTTCACCAAACAGCAGTTGGATTACCAGTTAAGTCTCACGGAAGCACAATCTACCCGCAGGGGAATCAGTGGTTTTGAGATGCAGCGTGAGAGTATTCTGGCAAGTGGAGACTATCATAGTGGCCCTGTGAGTACGATCCGTGTCATCGGTTATGTCGGTCTCGTCTTTGTCATCCTTTTTCAAATTCGGCTTGCTGTCCATGCCCATATGCAGATCATCCGCTGCCGTGGCACGGAGTGGTATCCCCTCGCTCTGCTCATTGGAATCCCACTAATATGTGCGCCAGTGTATTTTCACTTTATTTTTGGTGATTTCCGTTCGGAAGCCATCACTCTATTTATGGGTTCAGCTATGATCCGGCTTCTAGAGCGGGGGCTGCCCTTGCCTGCTAATAGCTTGCGTAGGCATCCCAAAGTTAGTCCGCTGCGGGCAGGGTAAGCTGCACAATCCTAACTCATCAGCCTGAACTCACTCTGGGTTTCCCTCAAATTGGTAAGAGAAAACCTCGAATTGAATATCCACAGTTAACCCAATGCACCGCTTGGTCATACGCTACTTTCGCAACCGCTACCTTGTCTCTTTAGCTGCGGGTTATACCCAGATGGGAGTACTAATTCTTATCGCACTCGTCCAAGTGCCACTTTTATTGTCCTATCTCGGCAAGGCTCAATTCGGGCTCTGGTTGTTAGGGGTTCAAGCTGCATCTTGGCTCCAATTACTGGACGGCGGCATGAATGGAGCCTTGGCTCGTTATCTCATCGATTACCGTCACGATCCGGCTGGTGGAGCCCTTCAGCGTTGTCTTTCCACCGGTGTTAGAGTTCTTTGTCTGCAAGGAGTAGTGGTCATGCTACTCGCTGGGGCGCTGGGATGCTGTGGAGAGGTTCTTTTTGGCTTGGATTCTAATGACGCTATCAATTTCCGAAATATGATGTTTATGCTCGGGCTATCAGGCGCAATCAGCTTTGCGGGCAAGGTTACCCAAGCGTGGCTTTACGGCTGCCAACGCTTGGATCTTGCTAATATAATCGGGTTGGTGCTTGCGCTATTGGAATTCGCACTCTTATGGCTCATGCTCCATATGCAATGGGGCTTGATGTCGTTAGCGTGGGCTAGGCTGACTATTGTGATTCTTGGAGTAGTTACCTGCTGGTGGGTCTGTGTCTGTTATGTTGCTTTTCCCTGGCGCATGCTGAGGTTCGGTTGGGATGGCGTCATGTTCAAAGAGCTCTGTAAGTTCGGCGGCGGCATGTTTCTCCTCTCTTTGGGGGCGCTTTTGCTTTCGATGACACAAACCGCGATGACGGCCCGGTACTTGGGGGTGGCGGCGGCCGCCATCTGGGCCACGGCACCAAAGGTTTTTATAATGGCTCAACAAATGGTATGCAAACTTTGGGATTACAGAGTACCCCATCTATCCAATTTGATGGCACAAGGCAAAAATATTGAAATCTCGGGAGAATTTCTGCGAATTTTTGGTATTGTTGCTTGCATTGGGGGAGGTGTCAGTGGAGTCCTTGCAGCAGTCAATCAGACTTTTCTTGAAATCTGGACTGCGGGGCAGATTCATTGGGATCCCCTGAACGACAGTTTGATGGCCGCTTCGGTATATGTTTTCCTTATAGTCCGCTGTGTCACTGACTTTGTGCTTCACACCAAGAAGGTCGGATGGATGCCGATTCTGATGTGCGTGGAAGGAGTGGTCTTTGTGACAGCAGCTGCTTGGCTTCTTCCCCTCCATGGGCTTACCGGAATGCTTGCAGCATCCTTGGCTATCAGCGGCGTGTTGCGTCTTCCCTATGCCTGGAAAATGTTCAGTAGGTATCTCGGGGGAGACTCTCCGAAGCTGTGGGATCTAGCTAAGCGCTGTATTACGGGTGGCGCGCTCGGCATTGGGGTATGGTACCTGCTGTCTCATGTGCCCCAATGGGTTCCTTCGCTCGAGGGGGAGTCGGTTCTTTCAATTCAGTGTGCCATGGCCTCCCTGCTCCTAGGCCCTATTTTCATCCGTTTTGCTTTCGCCATCCGTTCAGCGTAGTAGCATATAATCGACTTAAATTCAACCACGATACCTGCCATGACTAATAAAAAACATCGATCCATTCACATCCCGTATGTAGTTAACGAGGAAGGCGACCGCAACCACTTCTTCGAAAATCACTGGAAACGGGTAGCCCTCGAACTGCTCTCTACCCATGAATCCAATTTGCAAGGATTATCCCTTCTCGATTACGGCTGCGGCCGAGGTGAAACCCTCGGATACGCAAGGGGCTATGGCATGGAATCCTTCGGCCTTGATGTCGATCCCGAGTGTGTGCGATTGGCTAGCCAGTTCGGCAAAGTGGATATGCTAGATCTAAGCTGCGCCGCCGAACAGGTCGGAATCGCAAGCCATGATGTCGTGACCTGTTTCCATGTCCTGGAGCATGTGGACAACCCCAAGGAAGTGCTCACCATGCTCGGCCAGGCGGCCCGCCGCTATGTGCTCACCGCAGTGCCCAACCTCCGTCAGATCAACAATCTGAGACGCCCTGGAAGGGAAACCCTACGGGTGAACGAGGGGCATTTGCAATCCTGGGATCATGCACACTTCCGCAACCTGGCAGAAAACCACTGCGGGCTGCGCATCATTTCATGGGGCTTCGACGCCACGATTCTGCCCGTGGCCAGCGAACTCTGCAAACGCCTCTTTGGAACCAAGGCTACCTTGAAGCTTGAAACAGGCTTGTTCAAACGATGGTTCCCCTACAACGGCAATTCGGTGATCGCGCTGATGGAGCCGGTGCGGGGTCCTTCTGCCCACGAGCAGAGGGATTGAGAATCCTCATACCACATCCCACTTGGTGATCAGACGGAGTATATCAGTCGCCATTCGGGAGAACTTAATATCTAGCTAGTTGAAGGCCGTGACATCCAAAGATCAGAAATCTAATATCGAGGTTCACTCTTTGGATCTGCTTCGCGGATTGATGCCGATCCTAGTGTTTCTGAGCCACGCGGCCATCTGGACCGGTTGCATTCCCTTGGTGCGCCCGATCATCATGGCAGGCGGTCTCGCTGTGGATGTCTTCATCTTCATTTCCGGATTCCTGATGTTATGGCATTATCTGGACAGGGAGAAGCGCGAGCCATGGGATCATCCCGCATCCTGGCGCAGGTTTTGGTTGAGGCGATTCTTCCGGATGGCCCCTTTGTATTGGTTATTGCTGACCGTAGTGTTCCTTTTCCATAGCAAGCTGTCGTCTTGGTCTATAGAATTCCATACCTTGTATCCATCGCCTTGGCACAATATCCAGCCCGATCGAGTGGATTCCGAGCTGGGCTGGGCAAACATACTTTCACACTACACGTTCCTGTTTGGCTTCATTCCCAAGTATGCTTCCAACAATCCCTTGCCCGATTGGAGCATTGGTTTGGAAATGCAGTTCTATCTCGCGTTCCCCTTCCTGGCACTGGCGATTCGTCGTTTTGGGTGGATCGCATCCACGGTAACACTCGTCGCCGTATGGCTCGTTGCTCTGAATCACATCCAAATCGGATTGGGCTCGCCGGATGGGCCGTGGGGCTGGTTTCCAATGCCTTCCTTCCTACCGCTGAGAATTGGTGTCTTTCTTTGTGGAATGCTGGCGGCGGGAGCCTGTCGTCGCCCCAATGACGGTCGCCGATTCATATTGTTCTTTGCTACCTCTGCAGCGATCGCACTCTGGCACGACAAGTGGCTAGTGGTTCCGATTGCGGCGTTCTACGTATGGGAATGGTTTAGTCGCGCGAGCGAGCCGTCGTACCTGCGGATGCGCTTGGTGAGTTTTGGGAATGCCATCTTGGAATGCCGTCCGGTCAAGTTCATTGCGGACTGTTCCTATGGAATCTATCTCTGGCACATGCCGGTGCAACTGTGCATGATGCGGCTATTATTGGATGGCGACTGGTTCGATAACAAACAACCCTTGGAGCGTATGGCTTTGCTTACGGCAACCGCCTTGCCATTGGCATTCATTGTCACATGGATCACGTTCCACCTCGTGGAACAGCCCGGCATAGCTCTGGGAAAACGCTTGCTGCGCAAACCCGAAAAACCAGCGTCCGCAACCGATTGAAAAAGAGCTTCCGTGAAAATCGTTTCTCCATGTCTAGCCCGGGATCTACCGGTTTACCGTCTGGCTTACCAAAGTCTATTGCAACACCTGCCGGGCGCTCGGCCCCATGTAATCACACGCCGGGCGGATTTCCCCAAATTCCGGGACGCTTGTGGCACCGGCCTGATTCTGATGGATCAGGACGAGATGATTCCGGGAATGACAATCGCCAATCTGCGTGACTACCCGCTGCCCTTCTTCCCCGCCGGGGCGGGTTGGTATTTTCAGCAGTTTCTCAAATGGGGCTTCTCTTCGGCCTGCGATCCCGATGAAGGTTATCTGATCTGGGATGCGGACACCATACTTCTGCGCCCCTTGGAGTTCAAAGACAGCCAAGGGCGGACATTTCTCACCACGTCCTCCGAATACCATAAGCCGTATTTCGAAACCTACGAGGCGCTGCTCGGTCACCGCCCGAATGACCGGATCTCCTTCATTTCACAACACCAGTGGATCGAGGTGAAACTCCTGCGCGAACTGCTCGGCGTCATTTCCGGAACGGATGGATGCAACTGGCCATGGGAGATCATGGCCAAACTCCGGGGCAACGGGACCAATCTCTTCAGCGAATACGAAACGTACGGTCACTATTGCCGGACCAGGCACCCGGAGGCATGTGCGCTCCGCCAACTGCCATGGTCCCGGGACGGTCGTTCGCTCGCAGGCTTCCCGCCCCATGCCATCAAGCTGCCCTCCCTCTCGGATCGCTTTGACTTTGTCTCCTTCGAGTCGAACCGCTCGTTCAGGGGTTGGTGCGTTCACCGGTTGCGCAAAATCCTCCATTGGTATTGATCCAAGGAAACCATGATCAAACTTCTGCTGGTCACCACGGACAACCGCGAACATCACGGACGCTACGAACTGCCAGATCCTTGGCTCAGTGCTCCGGTTCTTGCGCTCATCAACGGCTTCGAGCAATTCCCGGCAGATATCGAAGTTCATGTCGCTTCCTGTGCAAAACAGGCGATGTCAGCACCGGGGAAACTGGCAGCCAATGTGTATTTCCACCAGCTCATCGTTCCAAAAATCGGCTGGGGCCGGAGTCTGTTTCTTGGTTGTGCCTACGCAGTGCGGAAACTGGCCCGGAGGATCGGCGCTGACATCGTCCACGGCCAAGGGACCGAACGCGACTCCGCCATGGCTGCCGCATGCTCCGGCAAGCCGAGCGTCATCACCATTCACGGACACATGGGGAGGATCGCCGAGTTCACGCAAGCCAAGTTCGGCAGCTATTACTGGATGGCAAGCCGTCTCGAACGATGGGTCGTAAAACACTCCGATGGGGTGGTTGCGCTGAACACTTACACCGAGGCCCGTGTGGCTGGGCATGCCAGCCGCACCTGGATCATTCCCAACGCCGTGGAAAAAGAGTTTTTCACTGATCATCCCCACCCGACTTCCAATTCCCACGGGATTTGTGTCGCCAATATCGCCCCATGGAAAAACCAAGTGAGCCTGATCGATTCCTGCCGCCCGCTTCTCGAAGCCGGAACATGCCGGATCTCATTTGCCGGTGGCTTGCCGCATGGCACACCCTATTCAGATGCATTTGAAGCCAGACTCCACGAAGTGCCCGGTATCTCGCATCTCGGCATTCTTTCCCCATCCGCCATTCGGGAAAACACCTCGAATTCCGGCTTCTTGATTCTACCCAGTCTTGAGGAAAACTGTCCGATGGCGATTCTTGAAGCGATGGCGGCCGGGGTGCCGGTCGTCGCATCGAGAATCGGGGGCATCCCGGATCTCATCCACGACGGAGAAACGGGGCTGCTCTTTGATCCCAACGACCCGGCCGATGTTCGAAGACAAGTGGGTCGCATCTCGACCGATTCTCATCTCCGTGCGCTTTTGGGAGCAAACGCTCAAGCGGAAGCTCTCCGCCGCTTCCATCCCAAAGTCGTCGCCCAAGCGCATATCGAAGCCTATCAGGATGTGCTCCGCGCGACCCGAACCTAGAATCTGGCCGTAAACTCTGACCGCTCCGTTTTTGGAATACAAGATGCTTAGTAGTAGGCATGCTCCTGACGGACGAGCAATTGGAATGGATCGAGCCGCATCTCAAGGTCTAAGCAAAGAGAACGGGAAGGCTGCGACGCGAAGCGAGTGAGGTTTCCGAAGCCGTCCTTTTCATGCTGCATACCGGAATCCAATGGAAGCATTTGCCTGCGGGATTCCCTCCCGAAGCCAACCGTCCACTACCACCTCAATCTTTGGTGCGCGGAGAAACGCTTCCGCGTCCTACTCCCTCGCTCACCGGCAGGCTCCTGAAAACATTCAGGCCCGAACTCGGGAAGGGCTTCACCGATGCGACATCCGCTCCCGCCAAGGGAGGCGGTGAAGGGGTTGGCCTGACACGCAAGGGCAAGGCCACGAAGATCCATCTGGCCGTTGACAGCAAGGGATTCCTCTGGGCGTGAGCCTGGCCGGAGCCGTCAGCAGCGAGCCGCAGATGGTGCAGGCGACCATGGAGTTCATGGACAAGGAGACCTATACGGAAAAGCTGGTCGGCGACAAGGTTTACGACTGCGCCGCGCTCTGCATGTGCTTCACCCTGCTGGTTCGCTACATGATCGCACTGAAGCAAATCCCGGCGTGTTGGCTGTAGGCGAAAACCGGGATTTCGGACAGCTTCCGGAGAAGGTAAAATAACTCGCAAAAAATCATAAGTCATGACGGCTATTAAGAACAAAGTTGATTTTATCTGTGGATATTTCAAATGGTTGGAAATTCACAATGTCAGAGCCGCAGTTCTGCATGGTTGGGAAGAAGGGTTCAGAGGGAAGATCAGTGATATAGACCATGTTGTTGACGAAAATGCATTTCCAAAAATCGCAACAATTGTTCATCAGTATTGCCAGAGCCAGGGATGGAGAATGTGCCAAATTCTACGTCATGAAAAGACTGCAGCATTTTGCGTATGCTCAGCGATTGATGATCCCGCAACATCGGTGGCATTAGATGCGTGTTCGGACTATCTTCGTTGTGGCAAATCACTTATAACATCGGGTGATTTGTTGGAAAATCGAATACCTCTCACGTGTGGAGGCTTTAGATTATCAGATGCAATGGAGCTTCGCTATCGCTTGGTCAAGGCAGCGGCAAAAGACAAAACGCCAGATTCAATCATACCTCAACTGCTCGATTACCCTGATGACGCATATGTTGCATTGGGCTACCATCTGAAATCTTCTTATGGTGTTTGCCTGCGTGGATCTGGTGCTCCCGATTTAGAACAGGCTCTTGCGAGCCTTGCGCCGAAGCTGAGTCCCTCACGGAGATGGATACAAATGTTTGATGCTTTGCGCATTATTAAGCGCGTATTGCTCCCCAGTGGCATAGTGTGCGTCCTCCCGAAAGGAAGCATTTGTCGCGATAAGGATATCATTCAGGCATTTGCATCTTTGTATTTTAGGCGACATCGGATCATTCATGCCGCTTCCGCAGTTCATTTCAAAGATGTCGTATACTCAACGCTTATTGTATGTAACGAGATTACTTCTTCTGCTATGAAGGTGCTCCCAAGGGACTGCGTCTTTGTTTGTGAGAAAAATGCGAGCGCAGGAGAAACGGTGAATAAAATCGCAGAATTTCTTCATTACCGCTGTAAAAAACGCGAACATGTAGTGTCTGCGGTCAATGCCTAGATTTCATGGGCTAGTATGAACAATCAATATTCTTTGAAAATTCTACCATGAAAGCGCTCTTGTCAGCCTATGCTTGCGAGCCAGGTAAAGGGAGTGAACCAGAGGTCGGTTGGCGCGTAGCGCTGGAAATGGCGAATCACTGTGATGTAACAGTGATTACACGTCGCAATAATCGAGAGCCTATCGAGAATGAACTAAGGGATCATAATGGCGCAAAGCCGACCTTTCTGTATTACGATCTACCGAAGCTATTTCTCTGGCTAAAACGTCACTGTATCGGGGCATCTGGATACTACATCCTATGGCAGATAGCTGTACGTATAAAGTTTTCAAATAATACAAAGCAACACGACTTGGTTCACCACGTTACTTTTAATGGGATACAATTACCTGGATTCTGGTTTGGCGTATCGAGACCTGTTGTATTGGGCTCACTAGGTGGAGGAATGACTTGTCCTACCGCATTTCTGCCGTTATTCGGAAAATCCGCAAAATTTGAGCGCTTTCGGACCGGATTGATTGCAAGTCTGCGTTACATGCCATGGTGGAGAGCTTCCATTCGAGGCGCGTCAGTGGTGCTAGCGGCGAACCAAGAAACTGCGGATGTTGTACAGCGCGTAAGAAGTGAACCAGTTCCGGTCTTGTTGGAAACGGCAATCAGTAAGAATACCGTCCTTGCGAAGGCTAGTGAAAAATTACCAAAGCAGACATTTCGAATTTTATGGCTAGGCAGTTTGATTCCCCGCAAGGCGGCAAATCTTGCATTATTGTCATTCGCCGAAGCTTGTTTGGAAGTTTCAAATATTGAGCTTATCATTGCCGGCGGAGGCTCGCAAGAAGCGAGTTTGCGTGATCTGGCGTGTAAGCTTGGCGTAGCCGAACGTGTTCATTTTCTTGGGAAAGTTCCAAAAGATCGAGTGAACAGCCTCATGGATGAATGTGACGCCTTTTTCTTTACGAGTTTGAGGGACACTTCGGGGAATGTTGTCCTTGAAGCGATGTCCCGGGCATTGCCTGTGATTGTCTTGTGGCATCAGGGAATGAAGCATATATGCAATCAAGAAACGGCAATGTGCGTTAGCCCCACAACGATTGATGAGACGGTAAAGGGTTTAGCCGAGGCCATGATGGCTTTGAGTGGAGATCGAGAACTCGCGACAAAACTAGGAGAGGCTGGATTAAAGCGTGTCGTAGAGCATTTCAGCTGGTCAAACTACAGCATGAAGATGATGGAATTCTACCGCATGGCGCTAGCAAAATAGACGGGTGATCGTATGAAGATGGTATCATTGCTGCACGGAAATCTGAATATTAGCAAGGCAGTATTTGGAACGAGCCGCCTAGGTGGAACTTTAGAACATGCAGATCCACATCAGGCCTTGTCAATCCTACACGAGGCGTTTGAGGCGGGCGTTACTACATATGATACTTCTGATATCTATGCCCAAGGTGGCGCGGAGCGCTTGTTGGCTGAAGCATTTTCACGGCAAAGGGATGAGGTAATATATGCAACCAAGGGTGGATATGCCCTTTCTCTCAAAGCTAAGGTTCTAGCTAAAATGAAGCCTTGGATTAGGCCATTGCTGAAAAAAAGACCAGTCTTGGCGACGGCGGTAGGCCGCAGACGGGGAACTATGATGCAGCGGAACTTCTCCGCTTCATACTTAACAAAAGCAGTTGAAGGAAGCCTGCGGCGATTGAAGACTGATAGAATCGATGTATATCAGCTTCATAGCCCATCATCATCTGATCTTGATGCGGATGAGCCTTTCGAGGCTTTGATGAAGCTAAAAATCGAAGGTAAAATCCGTGCTTACGGAGTTTCGCTGCTAGAATGCTCAGATATTTCCTTTTGCTCAGGCCGAGGTGTATCTTGGGTTCAGGTTCCTACATATTTCCCGAGTGTCGAACCTGATTCCGAATTGCGGGAAATTGCAAGTAGGGAAAATATTCTATTGGTTGCAAGGCAAGCATTTGGCTCAGGTCTTCTCTCTAAGAATATTGATGAATGGAGCCAGGACAGCTTTTTAGGTGATGCCGCCGTGATGGAGAAAGCCAAGGAGGCCATGGGATATATAAAATGCGTCGGTGACCCTCATTCGGTGATGTTGCGCTATTTATACCACCAGTCGAATTACGATTCATTTCTTTTTGCAACAACAAAACTACCCCATCTCCGCAAAAATCTTTCTGCTTTCGCCCTTCCTCCGCTGACGGAGGATGTGTTGTCTGCATTATATCGTCTATTCCAAGCCATAAATGACAAAGACCTATGAAGCGAGACGCTAGAGAAATTGCCAAAAATTCAAAGATAGAGTGTGATGTTCTTATTGTAGGAGGTGGCGCAGCTGGCATCTCAGCAGCTTGCGAATTGATTAATTCAGGGTTGAATGTCGTCCTGCTAGAAAGTGGCGGGGACATAATGGATGCTGAGACTCAGAAATTGGCTGGGGGAGAAGTGGATAATCCAGCCACGCATGGGCCACTTGGTCAGTATCGAAAACGTGTTTTCGGTGGGACTACGACTGTGTGGGGAGGGCGTTGCGCTCCATTCGATGCCATTGATTTTGAGAAGAGGGATCACGTTCCTCATAGTGGATGGCCGATTACCAAGAGTGAGCTAGATCCATATTATCGTAGGGCACACGCTTACACAGATACTGGTAATTACGATTATAACTGCGCAACCTCGCTTGCCGATGGGGAATTGAAAACTATCCCAGGCTTGAAAGATGATGTGTGGCTGCAAGACACAATCTGGAGATTTAGTTTGCCGACAAATTTTGCAACTAAGTCAGGTAAAAGACTTGTGGCCGCTAGTAATGTGACAGTTATCTTTAGGACTAATGCACTAAAGATTTTAACAGATGAGAGTGGAAGTTCCGTAAATGGAGTTGAGGTGGCATCATTGGACGGAAATCGATTTGAGGTTGCTTCAAAAACTGTTATTTTGGCCGCAGGTGGCTTAGAGAGTACCCGTTTGTTATTGGTTTCAAACGAGATAAAGAAATTTGGACTTGGGAATGATCATGATGTGTTGGGGCGCTACTATCTATCTCACATTAGTGGTGACCTTGGAGAGATTCGGTTCACGCCGAAAAATTTGCCGGTTGTTTGGCAGTATCAAAGAGCCGTTGACTCTGTATATGTAAAAAGAAACTTTCGCATACGTGAAGAGGTTCAAAAACGTGAGCATTTACTAAATTTTAGATTCAACCTTACACACCCGCCTTTTGGTGATCCAGATCACGGAAGTAGTGTGCTCTCTGCTGCTTATTTGGTGAAGAGGTTCTTCCGTGGGAAAATTCCACCAGAGTACAGTAAGGATTTATCTTCATCGTTGTATCTAAATGTCACTCAACATGTGAGGAATGTCATTTTTGGGATACCTAGTTTAGTGGGTTTTGCCTTTCATTGGTTGTTCCAAAGAATATTGGCAAATAGGAAATATCCATCAGTTTCATTACGTAGCCGGTCGAATACCTACACTATTCATTTTGATGCGGAGCAGGCACCAAACCCCGAAAGCAGGGTTGTACTTTCGAATCATAAAGATTGCTTTGGTTTTCCATTACTTCGTACGGAATGGAGATCATCATCTCAAGATCTAGATAGCATCGTCAGGTATCATGATTTACTCCGCGAAGAGGTTGAAGCATCGGGAGTTGGTGAGCTATCTCTTCGTAAAGAAAGAGTAATGGAAGTTGTGAGCAAGGGGTTTGGTGTTGGTAGTCATCACATAGGAACCACAAGAATGTCCAATGACCCCAATTACGGAGTTGTTGATCGAAATTGTGAGGTTCATGGTGTTTCTGGATTGTTCGTTGCGGCACCTTCTGTTTTTCCTACAGCGAGTTTTGCTAATCCAGTTTTGACTATCACTGCTATGGCGATTAGGGTTGCTGATTATGTTAAATCTAGGGCATCCTCATGACTGTAATATCGCGCTTTGGCTTATTACTTTATGCGAGGATGATATTTGGTTCTGTGCGATCAAGTGCGCCGACCTATCATAAATGCCTTTAAAATAGTTCGTTGTTTGCATCATCAAAAAAATATTTACATGAAAAATAATAATATTACAGTTGGAGTGATAGGCCTTGGATACGTAGGTCTTCCGCTAATTTTAGCGTATTCGAAGCGCGGGCACAAGGTTATCGGTTTTGACATCGATCCTTCCAAGATAACGAAACTGAATTCAGGCCAAAGCTATATTAAGCACATTTCGTCGGAAAGTGTTGCCGAAGCAAAATCGTCCGGGCGATTTGAGGCGACAGGTGACTTCGCGAAAGTTGCCGAATGTGACGCGGTCATCATGTGCGTGCCGACGCCACTTGACGAGCATTTCGAACCGGATTTGAGCTACGTTACGGCTACGATTGAATCGGTGATCCCTTATATTAGGAAAGGGCAAACGCTCAGCCTGGAAAGCACGACGTATCCAGGGACTACGGAGGAAGAGGTGGTTTCGCGTGTTGAGAAAGCGGGTTTTAAAGTAGGAAGCGAGATTCGGGTGGTCTATTCTCCCGAAAGGGAGGATCCTGGGAATAGGAAGTTTTCCGCCACGAATATTCCCAAGGTTGTTGGCGGGCATACTCCATCTTGCCTTCAGGCGGGCGTCGCCCTTTATGAAGCCGCGTTTGATCGGGTGGTTCCGGTATCCTCAACGAAGGTGGCAGAGATGACCAAGCTTTTGGAAAATATCTATCGCTCGATCAATATTGGTTTGGTGAATGAGCTGAAAATCGTCGCAGATAAGATGGGCATCGACTTATGGGAGGTCATAGATGCCGCAGCTACGAAGCCATTCGGCTTTACTCCATTCTATCCCGGCCCTGGCCTAGGCGGGCATTGCATCCCCATTGATCCATTTTACCTTACGTGGAAAGCACGTGAATATGGGGTTCATACACGATTCATCGAGCTGGCTGGTCAGATCAACCGGGCTATGCCTGAATATGTGGTGCAAAAAGTGGTGGATGCCTTGAACGACGATTGCAAGTCACTCAAAGGTTCCAGGATTTTGCTGCTGGGCATGGCTTACAAGCCCAATGTGGATGATGACAGGGAGTCACCCAGTTATGCTTTGCTGGAGCTCTTGGAAAAACGTGGAGCCACGGTTGACTATCACGACCCCCATATTCCAGTGATCCCTCTTACGCGGGAGCATGCTCATTATGCCGGAAGGCGCTCCAGCGAAATCAGTGGTGATTACGACTGTATTCTCTTGGCTACCCATCACGATGAATACTCGACATATGATTTTAGCAAGATCGGCTGCCCGGTGGTGGATTCGCGCAACTGCATCAAAAATCGTCCTGAGAAATATTACAAGGCGTAATAAGTTAAAATACTGTTTTATCTATTAACGTAAACTCAATATATATATATGACCATACATCTAATCGCAGGTGCCCGTCCGAATTTCATGAAAGTGGCACCCATCATACGGGCAATGGGTAAATATCCGCAGCGCATAAGATGCAGGCTAGTCCACACGGGACAGCATTATGATCATGCCATGAGCGATGTGTTTTTCAAGGAACTAGGGATTCCAACTCCGGATCATCACCTTGGCTGCGGCGGAGGCTCGCATGCGGAACAAACCGCCAAGATCATGGTGGCTTATGAAAAGCTCTGCCTGGAGGAGAAGCCGGATCTGGTGCTGGTGGTGGGCGACGTGAACTCGACGCTGGCCTGCGCAATTGTGGCAAAGAAGTTCCACGTTCCGGTGGCCCATGTGGAGGCCGGCCTGCGCAGCGGTGACCGTGCGATGCCGGAGGAAATCAACCGTCTGGTGACCGATGCGATCTCCGACCTGTATTTCGTGACCGAACCGGCCGGCGAGGAGCACCTGCGCCGCGAAGGTCAACCGGAGGAGAAGATCCACCATGTCGGCCACGTGATGGCGGACAACGTGATCTATCAACGCGAAAAACTCGAACGCGAGCCGCTGGGCGAAG
>Ga0208597_1000499_pt1 | contig 15399 bp, 17 predicted proteins | sample LakMenEpi05May12_FD_150673 | JGI IMG/M metagenome (GOLD analysis project Ga0208597, IMG submission 150673) | Freshwater microbial communities from Lake Mendota, WI - 05MAY2012 deep hole epilimnion (SPAdes) | ecosystem: Environmental > Aquatic > Freshwater > Lake > Epilimnion/Euphotic zone ...
TAATTACTAATCACAAAATTCTAATATCTAAAATCTCACATCTATTATCTATTATCTAATTAAACATCCAACCCTCTCCCCGTCTTATGAATTTTGCCTTCGGCAATAAAATCTTTCATCAATCGATCGAGAATTCCATTCACAAACTGTTTGCTCTTTTGGCTACAGAATATTTTGGTTAAATCTATATATTCATTCATCGTTACTTTCAATGGAATCGATTCAAAATGAAGCATTTCAGCCATAGCCATTTTGATTATCAAAATATCGAGCAATGGAATACGCTCAGCATCCCAGCCCACTAATTTTGGTTTTATCAAATCCATAAAATTATCAAAATGAACCAAAACTACTTTTATTAAATCCTCCGCAAAAGGACTTTCCTTGCGCCATTCTTTGAATCCGAGCGAAATACGGAAAGGCATATCCGAGTCAATTTGTTTTTTCAAATCTCGTTTTAGCGAGAAATGTATCAAATCCATGTCTTCTTCAATATTCACATAATAAAACTCCAAATGTGTTTTCAAATCCTCGCTTTTGAAAAATATTTTTTTGAAGAATACATTCAACAGCTGATATTGATTCTCACTTGTGGTAGATTCATTGTACGCAGTATATTCTTTAAGTGCAATCATTTGATAATAAAATGCTTTTATCATTTCACTATCCAAATAATTTTTGGTTTTATATTTGCCAAAATATTTATTCAGCTCTTCATTTTCGTTCAAATATTTCACAAAATCACTCTCCAAAATCTGCAAAGGCACGATTTTTTCTGCTGCCGAAATCAATCGTTTGTCTTGCTGAATTTGATGATGAAATTTGGCATAATTCATAATTTCCTTCAAATAATGCAACGTGCAAATATTCAATTCAATCACTTTTTCTATATCATCATTAAAAATCTTGTAGAGCGATTTAAAATCCTTATTATCAGCCAAAATTTGACTGTACAAGGTCTGAATTACTTTGATACGAACACTTCTTCTACTAATCATATAGGTTTACCATTTGGCATTTAAGTTCTTTGCTTTTTGAATACGCTCTTTGGCTATAGCAATAGCCGCTTGCTGCGTATTCATGCCTTCATTCTCGCTTTTTGTATAGATTTCCAATACTCTGTTGTATATCATATCGGTCAAACTCATCGTTTTTTCACGGCTATACACACCTATCGCCTCCGAATAGCAATTGATAACGCCTCCTGCATTGATCAAGAAGTCTGGCGCATACAAGATACCTCTTTCTTTCACGGCATTGCCATCTACTATTTCATTTGCCAACTGATTATTTGCCGCTCCGCAAATCACTTTGCATTGCAGTTGTGGAATCGATGTTTCATTTACCGTAGCACCCAAGGCACATGGCGCATAAATATCACAATCCGAAGTCACAATATCTTTTGGATCTAGAATGATTACTTTATGCTTATCGGCTACCATTTTCAAGTTCGCTTCATTGATATCTGCTATAGAAAGAATGGCATTTTCTTTTGCCAAATGATCTATCAAATATTGACCTACGTGTCCAGCACCTTGCAACGATACTTTTACACCGCTCAAAGACTCACTTCCCGATACTTTTTTCCAGCTCGCTTTCATAGCCAAATACACGCCATAGGCCGTAAAAGGACTTGGATCGCCGCCACCGCCCAAATAGACAGGTTTGCCCGATACATGATTGGTTTCCAATGAAATATATTCGATTTCTTTTGTAGAAGTTCCTACATCCTCTGCGGTAATATATTTTCCGCTCAATTTCTCTACAAATTTTCCGTATCGTCTCCAGAAAAATTCATCTCTAATCGTTTGATCATCCGCCAAAATCACCGCTTTTCCACCACCGAGGTTAATCCCACTGATAGAAGATTTAAACGTCATGCCACGGCTCAATCGAAGCACATCCTGCAACGCATCGGCTTCCGAATTATATTTCCATACTCTTGTACCTCCCAAAGAAGGTCCCAAAGTAGTGTCATGTACCGCAATTATTGCTTTCAAACCCGTCTCTTTGTCGTTGCAAAAAACGACTTGTTCGTGCTCTGTATCAGCTAGTTGTGTAAACAAATTAGATTGTAAAGAACTCATTTAATGTTTAATTTTTTAGACCACAATATTACGGTAAAAAAGGTAAAACCATTGAATTATTTTGGGGCGCTTTTTCGTGCTATCCGCTATATCTCTTACGCTTTGCTTCAGAGGATGCCGCTGCTATCACGAGCGCATTTAAAAAAGCCCAATACATTAGATTTTAATTTTGAACAAAATAATTGAAAACAAAATAAGTTTTCTGTAAATTAAATTAAATTTTAACAATTTTTACAAATTAGTATAATTTAAAACTTTTAATTTTGCCTGTATTACTAAACTAAATCATAAAACAATGAAAAAAACATTAACATCTGCAATACTTGTTGCAGCGCTTTGCACACTTTTCACATCATGCTCAAAAGATGAAACTTCCAGTAACAGTTCAGGATCTTCTACCAGTCCAGGATCAGCTTCGAATACTCAACCTTCAGGATGTGGTACCTATTATCCAATATTCAACAATTCTTATACTACACTTATCAAAGTTGGATCTCCTACTTCTGATAGTACAAGAAGTACATTTATTGGAAAAGATACAACTATTAATGGTAAAACATACGCAGTATCAAGATCAACAGCGAACAATAAAACGACAACTGGCTATACAAGAAAAGATGGTACAAAAGTATATATTTACTCTGCGTTATCTCCAAAACCCTTTGAATTACTTATTTTGGATGAATCCAAAACTGTAGGTCAAACATGGGAAGGCGGATCTTTTAGTAATAGTTCTAGTGCTGGTGGAAACACTTCAGAAACTATCAATACTTACAGCTTGAAAGTTGTTAAAATACATAGTTCTTTAACACTTGGTACAGGTCTCACATTTAATGATGTATTTGAAGTAAATATGACATTGACTGCCGAAACTAAAGTTAATGGCTTAACATATAACAAAACTTCGTATGATGCTGGAAATCAATTTTATGCAAGATGTGTAGGTCCTATTAAAACATTTACACCTCAAAACCCAACATTTGGATTTTTTAATGATCAAACACAAGAAGTTTTACGATATAAAATGTAATTTATATATTAAATAAATTCTAAAAGGGAAGATTTACGAGTAAATCTTCCCTTTTTTTTTATTTACCAATGAATAAACGATAATCGCTTTATTTAATAATGAGAAATTAAAAAAAAGTAAACTCATTTAGCATCTGAAATAATTAATAACTCTCGATCAAATCTTCACCCCCAAAATAACAATCCCTATAAAAAAAATAGCTTTTAGGAGGGTGCTGGCTAGCGAAATATGATTTTTAAAGGTACTTCCTATTTGTAGGAGCATTAAAAGACTTACTAATCCTTTTCCCCATAGCGGAAATTCCATAAATAACAAGATACACAAGATGATAAAAGATAAGAAACTCGTAATTGCTTTAACTATATTTAAAGGTAGCAAAATAGGCAAAGTTTGGTAGCCATAATGCATATCTACGTCTTTATCTTCTATATCTTTGACGATTTCACGGAGCAGCGATAGCACAAAAATAAACCCTAAAAATAGCCCATTGGCAGGATTCAAATTATCTTGAAGCCAAAAAATATACAAAATGACATTGCTAGAAAGGAGCGCTACGGTTATATTGCCTATGAGCGGATATTTCTTCAAAAAATAATTGTACAGATTTAGCAAAAACCAATTAGCTAGAATCATACAGCCGTGAATGATATTGCCATTCCATAGGAAATATATCGTACTAATAGATACAAAAATATGAATCCCAAAAATCAAGTTTTTTAAGGGATTAAAATAAGCGGTAAGGAATTGATTAGTGCGTTTTTTGCCCAAAGTATCAAGGTTATAATCCAAAATATTATTTTGAAGATAGCCCATAGATGACAACAAAAATGTATAAAAAAAAGCGATGAATACCGAATCTTTCAGCACAATAGAAACTATCCACTGCGCACAAGCGATAGCCAAGACGTTGAAAATTCGTATAGATTTAAAAAAATCTACAAAAATATTATGCATGTTGTTTTAGAATCATATCTGTCATCAGCTGATAGATTTGATGTAGATCGGGATTATCGGTAAGCATTTCTTGCTGACGAGAAATGGTGTCCAAATCTTTTCTAACCGCAGGACCTGTCTGCATTTTGTGCGGTGTATCCAGTTTGAGTTTATCTACCGTATTTTGGATTAGTGGTAATAAAATCTTGAAATCCACATCTTTGGCCTTCAAAAAAGAATCCATAGAGGCAAAAAGGGCATTCGTGAAATTATTGACAAAAACACCCGCTATATTCAAATATTGTCTTTTGGTTTCGTCCAACTCATAGACATGATTGGAAATAGAACGCGCAAAATCCTTTATCAACTGCGTACTTTCGGCATTATTTCCCTCTACTACGATAGGAATATTTTTAAAATCGATAGGTACATTTTTGGTAAAGGTTTGAATAGGATAAAAAATCCCAAAATTAGAGCTAGAAGCTTGGAGCAATTCTTTGGAACGATTGCCCGACGTATGCACCACCAATTTGTCTTTCAAATTGAATTTTGTAGCCATAGATTCTATGGCGTCATCTTTTACACACACGATATAAATATCGCCATCGGGAGAAAGCTCGCCAATATTGCCAATAACATTGGAATTGGAAGAGTGCATTTGGATATTTGAAAGTGTACGATTGTAGATTTGAAGCAGTTTATGCCCCGATGCCGTAATGCTTTTTATAAGATGATAGGCCACATTTCCCCCTCCAATAATGACAATTTTTTTACTTTTCATGATATAGCTGTTGTTTTTGACAATAATTTTTTCTTTATTTCTACAAAAAAATGTATTTTTGCAAAACTAAGAAATTCAAATCAAATTTGAATAGAAAACAATACGCAAATTTACTACCTGTTGATAATAACTTGAAAACTCAAGCATAATTCCGTTACCTTTGTGAAGAAAATTTTCACATTTTTTAATACTTTATCTATATGTTTAAAAACAAATTACTTTTTATATTCGCCTTATCTACAATTTGTTATTTAAGTTCCAGTTTTAATAGTAATAAAAAACTATTGCATCCCAATGTAAAAAGTAAAGCTTTTTATATTGAGGAAAAAATGCGTATAAACCACAATGAAAACGTTAGAAAAAAGATTGTTAATTTTGAATATAAAAATTTCAAGATTGATTCTATTTTTCGCAAATTATCTTCAAAAAATATGTTTAACGGTTGTGTACTCGTAGCACAACACGGTCAAATTATCTATAAGAATTCATTTGGATCTGCCAATCCAGTTCTCAACGAACCACTTCAAGACAATTCTGTTTTTCAGTTGGCCTCGGTTTCCAAAACTATCACCGCAGTAGCTACCTTGCTTCTAATAGAGCAAAATATGATAGGATTAGATGATTATTTTAGTATTTATTTCCCCTCTTTTCCTTATCAGGATGTAACTATTCGCCAGCTTTTGTGTCATAGAAGTGGGATTCCTAATTATATCTATTTGGACAAAAAACATTATCCACAGTCGGTGATGTATTATACCAATCAAGATGCGTTTAATGCACTTTGCCAAGCGAGAGCACCCAAAGAATTCACTACCAATGCGCGATTTAAATATAACAATTCTAATTATGCGTTATTGGGTTTATTGGTTGAGAAAATTTCTGGTAAATCGTTCCAAGATTTTGTAAAAGAAAATGTTTTCAATCCGTTGGGGATGAAAAACTCTTATTTTGCATATCCTGACCAAATATGGGGTATGGAAAATAGAACTTTTGGATTGTATAACAATAATCAAATCTATCCAAACGATAAATTTGACGGCGTTTTTGGCGATAAAGGCGCTTATAGCACTATAAACGATATGTTTTTATTTGACCGTGCTTTGTACCCAGATGTATTATTACAAAAAAATACATTGGATTTAGCATTTAGCAATCATGTATTGGAACATAATGCTTCACGTCAGTATGGATTAGGTTTTAGACTGCGCGAAGATCAAAACAGACAAAAAATCATCTATCATAATGGATGGTGGCATGGATATAGAACGGCTTTTCATAGAAGAGAGTCAGACAATAGCTGTGTCATTATTTTATGCAATAGATTAAATACAATTGTATATCACAAAGCTAAAGAAATGTTCAAAATCCTCGATAATTTCCAAGAAACGGATGCAGAGGATGAAGCGGAACATTCAGATGAATAAAATACCCAGTAACGGCTAAACTCTTTTAATTTTCCTATTTTCTGTATATTCAAAATATTCAAGTCTAATAATTCTTTTAGGAATGTGGTGTTTGTTTTGAATTTCAGTTTTGCAAAGAGATAATATTTGAATATCCGAAAGTATATTATTTGTTAGTATATTTAAAATGAGTATTTCTCCAAATGAGGCATCAAATGCTTTTGAGAAATAAAACGGAAAATTAAATTTACCTTCTAATTCCTTTTCTAACAATTCTGGATGTATCTTGATGCCACCAGAATTAATAACAAAATCTTTCCTACCTATAAACTTAAATGAATGCTCATTAACGAGTTCCACAATATCGTTTGATTGAATCACCGAATCTAAGAATGGGCAAATTATAGATAATATTCCTTCATCTGAAACTTGAATTTGATATCCCTGAATCACTTCAAAAATCTCGTTTGATTTCTTTAATGGCTTAATAGCAAAATGACTCAGCGTTTCCGACATTCCAAAGCTTTCATAAAACGAGCAAGAGGTATCTAGAGTTTGAATCCTAGACCTCAAATCGCTACTGATAGTACTTCCACCTATCAAACATTTCTTGACTTTACTAAAATACGATGATTGATTTTCTAATGTTTTAACAAGTTGATAAGGCGTCATAGAAACAAAATCAAAAGAAATTATATTGGGTATATCATCAAATATTGTAGCGGATGGTTTTACGATCCACAACTTTGCTTTAGCTATAAAAGCTCTAATAATAAGCATTTTAGCACCTACAAAATCAATATTCATAGGCAAAAATAATACAGAATTTGAATCTATTCCAAAATATTTATTGGATAGCTCAGCACTTATAAAAGCTTGTTTTAGCGAAAAACTTAGTTTTTTGGGAATACCTGTAGAGCCTGAAGTTTGCACTTCAAATAAAGAATCTTTAGAACCTAATTGATTTAAAAAATGGATAACTTTTTGATAATAAATATCATCTAAGTTAGCATCATTTGAGATATTGTTTATATCAAATGCTACAAAATCAATATAAAGTGCCAATGAAGACTATTTTTTTACCTCAGTAGAGTTATTTATTGCTTTGGTCAAATCAAAATTGATGTAATTTTTTTCAATTTTAATTTTCACACCATTATCAATTTCCAAAATCAAGGTATTATCTTCAATTCTTAGAAATTTTCCGTGGATACCACTAGCCGTTACCATTTTAGAGCCTACAGACAAATTTTCAATAAATGCCAATTGTTCTTTTTCTTTCTTTTTTTGTCTTGGGCCTATAATCACAAATTGTACTACTAAGAAAATTCCCATCATCAAAAAAATGATAGTCATATCAAAACCTCCTTGTGCTGCTTGTAATAATATTGTCAACGTATTCATATTTGTTTAATTTACTTTTATTTTAAAAATGAGTGTATTTACTTTTCTTTCGGAGTTGCTCACCACTTCAATATGTTTTTCATGGCTTCCCAATCTCCCCTCGCTATTAAATGATCCTTTTATGGTATCGATTTTTCCTGCAGCTACTGGATATTTTGGATAATCGGCTACCGTACAACCACAACTAGGTTTAACAGAGTGTAAAAGTAATGGAAATTTACCTGAATTGGTGAAAATAAAATTAAAATCTACCTTGGCTCCTTCTTTTACTTCGCCCAAATCAAGAACCGTATCTTGAAAAAGAATGGAAGTAGGATTTTGAAATAAGACCGTATCTCTTAAAATCTCTTCAGTAGGCTTTTCCGAAAGCGTATTTTTGCATGAATAAAGATGTATTAAAAATATTCCTAATCCAAAAAATGCTATTTTTTTCATCTATTTATATTTATTCTAAAAAAAAAGCCCAAACATAATATTTGGGCTTTTATATTTTAATTAAAACTAATACTACTTAGCTCCTAATTCAGATCTTACAAAAGATGTAACTACTAAGTCAGCATCTGTTTCTTTCAATAATTGAGCAATTGATTTTTTTGGATCTTTAATATAATCTTGTTTCAACAAAGTAAATTCTTTGTAGAATTTGTTCAAAGCACCTTCAGCAATTTTCTCAATCATATTTTCAGGTTTGCCATCCGCCAAAGCTTTTTCTCTAGCAATTGCCATTTCTCTTTCTTTTTGCTCCTCAGTAACGGATGTTTCATCTACAGATACAGGTTTCATAGCTGCAATTTGCATAGCTAAATCTTTTCCTACTGCACTAAATTTATCATCGCCTGATTTGTTCAAAGCTACCATTACACCTACTCTAAAGTTATGATTGTATGTAGCAATACACTCACCTACAATACTAGTATAGTTTTGGATAGAGATATTCTCTCCTATTGAACCTACTTTTTCGTCAATTCTCTCTTTTACTGAAACTCCATCCAAAGAAGCAGACAACAACTCATCTAAATTTTTGATTTTGTTGTTCAATGCCAATTCTGCAATAGATTTCGTAAAAGCAATAAAAGATTCATTTTTTGATACGAAGTCTGTTTCACAACCTACTTGTACCATGATTCCAAATTTATTATCTGGAGAAGTCAAAATATAAACAACTCCTTCGTTAGCATCTCTTCCTGCTCTTAATTCTGCTACTTTAGCCCCTTTTTTTCTAAGGTAATCTACTGCTGCATCAAAATCGCCATTAGATTCCGTCAATGCTTTTTTACAATCCATCATACCCGCACCTGTGGTATCTCTCAATTTTTTTACGTCTGCTGCTGTAATTTCTGCCATGATTAATTTAAATTATTCTCTATTAATTTATTTTCTTAAAAATTATTCTTCAGAAGATGCTTCTTCTGTTGTAACTTCTCCTGTTACAACTTCTTCTTTAACAACTTCTTCTGTTACAACTTCTTCTGTTGTAACTTCTTCTACAACTTTTGTTCTTTTAGAATTTTTCACTACAACTTCTGTTTCTTCAGTTTCTTCTTCTGAGACATGATTTGCTTTTTCCGCCAATCCTTCTTTGATACACTCTACTAAATAATTAGTGATATATTCTATTGATTTTGAACTATCGTCATTACCAGGTATTGCAAAGTTGATTTTGTTTGGATCCGAATTGGTATCTACGATTCCAAAAGTTGTCAATCCTAATCTTTTTGATTCCAAGATAGCAATATCTTCATGAGAAATATCTACTACATATATTGCAGCTGGCAAACGCATCATATTAGCTATACCGCCCAATACTACTTCCAATTTGTCTTTTTGACGAGAAAGCATCAATCTTTCTTTTTTCGTAATATTATTTACAGTTCCGTCTTTGAACATTTTGTCAATGCTTTGCATTTTCTTTACTGATTTACGAATCGTTGTAAAGTTAGTCATCATACCACCCAACCATCTTTCAGTAATGAAAGGCATATTACAGCTCATAGCTGCATTTTTAACGATGTCTTTTGCTTGTTTTTTAGTAGCTACAAATAAAATTTGACGACCACTTTTAGCAATATGTTTCATCGCTTGTCCTGCTTGCTCTAATTTTTCAGCAGTTTTATTTAAGTCTATTACATGTATTCCTTTTCTTTCTGCAAATATATAAGGAAGCATTTTTGGGTTCCACTTCTTTTTTAAGTGTCCAAAATGTACTCCAGCTTCCAACATTGCTTTTTGATCTATTGATGCCATTATATCTCTATTTTGAATTTTAATAATTTTAGATAAAAAAAAATCTTAACGTTTGCTATATTGTTCTTTCTTACGAGCTTTACGTAAACCAGTTTTCTTTCGCTCAACAACACGTGCATCACGAGTCATCAATCTTTCTTTCTTCAATGCTGGTTTGTTATCTGGATTTTCAACAACTAATGCTTTTGCCAATCCAAGTCTTACCGCTTCAGTTTGACCTTTGATACCACCGCCTTGTACATTTACAAAAACGTCATATTGACCTTCTTGCTCCAATACTCTAAGTGGAGTCATCAAACTATCTTGCATAAAACTTAAAGAAAAATAAGTTTTAAAATCTTTACCATTTACCAAAACCTTCCCAGAGCCTTTTTTCAAATATACTCTAGCTACGGAAGCTTTTCTTCTACCTACTGATATATTGTTTGTTTTTGCCATTATTTTAAATTATAATTATTTTGATTCAATTTTAATCTCTAAAGCTTTTTGAGCAGCATGTGGATGCTCAGCGCCTGCATATACAAATAATTTTCTATACATAGCTCTTCCTAATTTTGATTTAGGTAACATTCCTTTTACAGCTGTTTCGATAATTGCAATTGGATTTTTAACATTCAAATCTTTTGCTGCTATCATTCTTTGTCCACCAGGATATCCTGTATGACGTGTGTAGATCTTTTGATCCCACTTTCTTCCTGTAAAAGAACATTTGTTGCTATTGATTACAATAACAAAATCACCTGCATCATCATTGGGTGTAAAAGTTGGCTTATGTTTTCCGCTCAAGATACTAGCGATTTGAGTAGCCATTCTTCCTACTGTCTGATTTTCTGCATTTATAATGTACCACTCTTTCTTATGAGCTTTCTTACTTACAAATTGAGTTCTATAACTTAACTGCTTCACAATAATATAAATTTTAGTCGTTTTAAAAATTGGACTGCAAAAGTAATTTATTTTTTTTAATTAATTCGATTTATTTTCATTTTTTTTAATATTATATCCAAAAAAGCATTGATAATCAATGTAAAAATAGTACAAAAAAAATGCTCCACATAAATGTGAAGCACTTAAAACTAAACCAAAAATACAACTTTTATTTTAATTAATAATTAATTTGTATCCTTCTCCGTGAATATTTTGAATTTCGATAGATGGATCACCACTCAAGTATTTTCTTATTTTTGTAATATAGACATCCATACTTCTTCCTGTAAAATAATTATCACTTCCCCAAACGGCTTTTAAAGCAATTTCTCTGGTCAATATCCCATTTTGTTGAATACATAATTGCTCTAATAATCCAGATTCTTTCGTCGTCAATTTATGTGTTTCATTACCTCCATTCAAGGTTCTGTTGTTTAGATTAAAATTGAATTTACCTAATTTAAAATCTTTTACCCCATCTACATTGATACCTTTTTGAGCTCTTCTAAAAATAGCCTCCATTCTAGCGGTCAATTCTTCCATTTCAAAAGGCTTGGTCAAATAATCATCTGCACCTACATTAAAGCCTTGAATTTTATCTTCTTTCAAACTTTTAGCCGTTAAGAATATAATTGGTATAGAGAAGTCTACTTTTCTAATTTCTTTGGCTAAACTCAAGCCATCTCTTTTTGGCATCATGATGTCTAATAATAGCATATCAAATTTTCCCTTTTCGAAATTACTCCATGCTTCTTCTCCATTTCTATATAGAGTCACTTCATAATCACTAATTTCAAGATTGTCAAATATCAAATTTCCCAAATTGATATCGTCCTCTACTAACATTAATCTTTTCTTGCTCATAATTTTATTTTTTAATAATTGATATATAGTTAATTTAACGACACAAAAGTAATGCTTTCTTAAATTTCAAAGTGTTAAAAATTACTAAATTTTAACAAATCGCACATGAGATATTGAAAATAGGCGGAAATTAAAATAAATTTTTTAAGAAAAAAACGTTCAGATACGCAATTTTTATTATTATTGTATGTTTATAAAATTAAAAAAATCAATAAACTTGAAAAATCTAACATTTTTCTTTTTACTTTTCATGAATATAATCTCTATAAATTCACAAGATTTTTCGAACGAATCGAATTTTAGTTTTTTAAATATACCCAAATCATCCAGACATCAGTATCTCAATAAATGTGCTATCGCATCTTATGACAATGATGTATCCTTGGTAGGCTCAAATCCTGCACTTTTAAGTGAAGACATGATTGGAAAAATTTTAGCTTCTTCCAACTTTTATTTCTCATCTGTATATTCAAATGTGAGCTATACCACATGGAACAATAAATTTGACGTACCTTTTCATATAGGCGGAAACTTTATTGCATATCCCGAACAACGAAGTGTTGACATTGAAGGAAATGTATTACAAAAATTTACACCTGTAGAAAGCTCTTTTTATATCGCTTCAAAAAAACAAATAGGAGATTATCATTTTGGCGCGACAGCCAAGCTGGCTTATGGCAATTATTATTTGGCTAATAATATAGGCATAGCTTTTGATGCTTCTGTTTTGTATTCGGATGATGATAGAAATATCCAAGTGGCATTTATATTGAAAAATATGGGATATCAATTTATAAGTACGGGTGGCTCTAATGCGGCCATGCCTTTTGATGCTCAAATAGCATTTAGCAAAAAACTTTCTCGATTACCTTTTCGTTATACCATTTTGGCTCATAATCTTTTCAAATCCGATGCAAGTACATCTGTGAATTCCCTTAACACCCAAATTTGGGCGTTTGATCCTTATATAGGTACCGAGAATAGTTTTATGTCTAGTGTAATGAGTCATTTCGTTTTTTCGGGTGAATTTTTGATTGGTTCTGGCTTTAAAGCAGGATTTAGCTACGATTGTAGACGTGCCGAAGAATTAACGTTTAGCAATTATAGAGGGATTCCAGGATTGGCGCTAGGATTTGGGATTTATAGCAGAAAATATGAATTTGGGTATTCATTCTCAAAATTATCTGCGGTCAGCATTGGCCATCAGTTTACTTTTGTTCTTAACATGAGAGATTGGGCTTCCAGAAAATCTAAACGATAATATACAATGAAATTTAATAATAGCTAATCGAGCTTGATGGTTTCAAAATTAACATACAATATCAAAAAAATAAGCTGGCATCAATTTGCATTGATTCTTCTTGTCATATTCCCCATACTTTGTTTGTGGCAAATCAGTCTATTTCAATATACCTTGAAATTTGACATGATGGATCAATATTTTCCCTTTAGATACTTTACAGGCGAATGTATTTCTAATGGTATTATTCCATGGTGGAATCCATATATTTATCTAGGATATCCATTTTATGCCGATCCACAAAGTGGATTCTGGTATCCTTTAACTTGGATTTTGGGAATCAATGGCTATAGTGTATACGATTTACATATAGAATTTATGTTTCATATCATCTTTGCAGGATATGGATTTTACTATTTATTGCGATGTTTAAAAATTGAAGTCTATTATGCTTTAATATTTGCTATGTGTTATGAAGTATGTGGATTTTTTATTGGCAATGCACAACATTTCACTTATATAATTGGGGCATGTTACTTGCCTTGGATTCTTGCTTGTTTCATTCAAATTTTACATGTACAAAAATATATCTACGGAATTGCATTGAGCTTGTTTCTGAGTTTACTAATATCGGGAGGCTATCCAGCGATTACAATAATACTTATATATATATTAGCATTATACTTTTTATATACTTTTTTTGAAGAAAAATTATGGCGTACACCTGTGACTTTACTTCAAATTTTTAAAATATTTTTCATTGTAGCTATTCTTACGAGCATTCTTTCGGCAGGCTATATCGTGTCTCTTATAGAAACCCATGATTTGATAACAAGAGGCGATGGTGTATCTGCCGAAAAATCGCTTTATATGCCTTTTCCTCCATTGGCTTTAATTTCTCTTATTTTGCCCTTTTTTACAGCATTAAAATCTGCATATATTCATTCCGATATTTCTATGATTAATGCTTATTGTGGACTTATAAGCATTATATTTTTGCCATTAGGACTTTTTTTCAAGCGATGGAAAGGCAAGGCTTTTTGGATAACTATTGGATTCCTTAGCTTATTAGCCTCTTTTGGAGAATCTACTCCCATTAGACTGTGGCTTTATCATCACGTTCCCTTCATGAATTTGTTTCGTTTTCCTAGCATATTTCGCATCTTTTTCATTATAAGTATGCTCATCATTGCTGCGCATGGATTGCAATATATGACAATTTCTAAAACGATAAAAGCAAGAAAAGTGCTAAAAATAACTTTGTTTATACTCCTATTTCTCTCTATTAGTGCTTTTGTTTTAGGTCTAAAATTGAATGGGGAATTGGCATTGTTTCATTTTTGGGATTATGACAAAGATGTCCTTCTAAAATTATCTGAGAATGAATACACGAGATTAATCTTTCAAGCTAGCATTCAATTTGTATATTTAATTTGTTTCTATATTCTTTTTAGAAAGAATTCATTGCATCTAAAAAAATGGTTGCTATTATTAATCATAATCGATTTATATACAGCTACCCAACTCAATTTGACTGGTACGGTTATTTCAAAAAAATCGGTGTATCGTTATAATTGGACATTGAGCCAAAACCCAAAAGACTTTCCTAATTCTGCAAATACAAAACTTTCTGATTTGAGACAATATGATGAATCGTTGATACCTAGCTGCTCCAATCAAACGATATTTTTCAAGAATATATCAGATAATGGGTACAACCCTTTTCAATTGAAAAAATTCATACTTTTTGAAGAATCCAAGGATCGAAAAATGACAATGCAAAACCCTATTTTCTATTTATCAAATTCTATAGAAAACGCAAAAGTAATAACCATGCGCCCCAATTATTTTGAAGCAAGAATTGATATAAAAAAAGAGGACACCCTAAACCTATTACAGACATACAGCCCAGAATGGACACTAAAAATAGATAATCATCCAACAAGAATTATTAAAAAAAATAACGGATTAATGGCGGCCAAAGTATCAGCCAAAAATCATACCATAGTTTTTGAATATAAACCTAAATTTCTAAAATTCTTATTATGGGTTCAATTTATATTTCAAATAGGAATAGTTATACTAATCTTACTTAAAAAAATAGTCCAAACAAAGTCGTAAGTTTAGAGTGGGAAATAGCCATTATAGCATTAAAATAGAACAATTAAGAGAAACGAAGATTGGACTGTATTGAATGCATAAACGGTATTATTTACATCAGCCACCAATGAGCAAAAAAAAAGTGAGCTTTTAAAAGCTCACTTTTCATATTAAAACAATATAATCAATTAAAATATATTTACTCGATTGTCGCTAACTTTAGCGTTTTCTATCATTCCTTCAACTATACCTTTTGTGTTTTTAAATGTTTGTTCAATGGACATTTTAATGTTCATCATATCGCTAGGGTTTACATTTGCTTTTACAACAGCAGTTGGTTTAATAGCAAAAACACCATTGAAGCCTTTGATACCTTTTGATATTTG
>Ga0208597_1000502_pt1 | contig 15378 bp, 12 predicted proteins | sample LakMenEpi05May12_FD_150673 | JGI IMG/M metagenome (GOLD analysis project Ga0208597, IMG submission 150673) | Freshwater microbial communities from Lake Mendota, WI - 05MAY2012 deep hole epilimnion (SPAdes) | ecosystem: Environmental > Aquatic > Freshwater > Lake > Epilimnion/Euphotic zone ...
TGGATGGTCACCGTGCCGTCCACATGCACCGAGCCGTCAGGCTGGCGGCGCACGCCTTCCACGGCGCTGTCGTGCTCGTCCTCGATCTCGCCGACGATCTCCTCGAGGATGTCCTCCAGGGTGATCATGCCCTGCAGCGCGCCGTATTCGTCGACGATCAGGGCCACGTGGCTCTTGCCCTTCAGGAAGGCCTGCAGCTGGTCGTTGAGATTGGTGGTGTCGGGGATGAACCAGGTCTCGCGGGCGATGGCCATGAAGTCGAGACTGTCGAGGTCGCCCCCGGCCGCGGCCATGGCCCGCGCCAGGTCCTTGGCGTGCAGGATGCCGACGATGTTTTCCGGGTCGTCGCGATAGAGGGGCAGGCGCGTGTAGGGGGCCTCCAGGGCCTCGGCCACCACCTCGCGCGCCGGCTTGTCGAGGTCGAGCATGATCATGTTCTTGCGGTGGACCATGACGTCCGACACATGCATGTCGGCGAGGTCGAGCACGCCGCCTAGCATGCGCCGGTCGCGGGACTCCACCAGGCCTTCGTCGTGGTGGTACTCGATGGCCCCGCGGATCTCCTCCTGGGCCGCGTGGGCGTCGGCTTCGCTGGTCAGGCGCACGCCAAAGGCGGTGAAGGCGGCGCGGATCAGCCACTGGATGGCGGCGATCACCGGCCCGAACAGGCGCACCACGATCAAGGTGGGGTAGGAGAGGGCGCGGGCCACGTCGTCGGGCCGGCCGATGGCCAGGGTCTTGGGCAGCACCTCGGCATAGACTAGCACCAGCACGGTCATGATCACCGTGGCCGCCACCACGCCCCAGGGCGCCGGCAGGTGGCGCTCGATGATGTCGGTGGCCAGCGCCGAGGAGAGGATGTTGATCATGGAGTTGCCGAGCAACACCGCGCCGATCATCCGCTCCTGGTCGTCGATGAGCAGGTTCACCCGCTTGGCCGCCTTGTCGCCCTCCCGCTCCAGCTGGTGCAGCCGCGCGCGGCTCGCCCCGGTCATGGCCGTCTCGGCGGCGGCGAGAAGGCCGGAGAGCGAGAGCAGAAAGAGGATGGCGAGGCCGACCAGGGCGAACAGCATGGGAATCCTTGGGCTATCGCCGCCAGCTTAACGCCGATCCCGCTTCAGCGCACGACGGCGATGCGGCGGTTCGCCTCACCCCATCTTGGGTGCGGGCAGGCCGTGGATCAGACAGGCGGCCAGCACGGTGTTGCGCAGCAGGCAGGCCACGGTGGCGAGCCCCACCCCGCCTGGCACCGGGGTGATCCAGCCGGCGACAGCCTTGGCCTCGTCGAAGGCCACGTCGCCCACCAGCCGCGTCTTGCCCTCGGCGGCCTTGGCGGGATCCTTGGACGGGACCCGGTTCATGCCCACGTCCAGCACCACCGCGCCGGGACGGATCCAGTTGCCCTTCACCATCTCCGCCCGGCCCACGGCCACCACCAGGATTTCCGCCTCGCGGCACACGGCCGGCAGGTCCTTGGTGCGCGAATGGGCGATGGTCACGGTGCAATCGGCCTGCAGCAGCAGCTGGGCCATGGGCTTGCCCATGAGGTTGGAGCGCCCCACCATCACCGCCCGCTTACCCTTCACATCGCCCAAGGCCTCCTGCAGCATCAGCATGCAGCCCGAGGGCGTGCAGGGGACGAGCCCCGGCAGGCCCGCCGACAGCCGCCCGGCGTTGGTGACGGTGAGGCCGTCCACGTCCTTGTTGGGGTCGATGGCGGCAATGATGCGGTTGGCGTCGAGATGGCCGGGCAGGGGCAGCTGCACCAGAAGCCCGTGGATGGTCGGATCCGCGTTCAGCTCGCTTACCACGGCGAGGAGCTCGGCCTCGGTAGTCTCCGCGGGCAGGCGTCGGGTCACTGAGTGGAAGCCGCAGGCCTCGGCCTGTTGGCCCTTGTTGCGCACATAGACCTGGCTCGCCGCATCCTCGCCCACCAGCACCACGGCGAGGCCGGGGCGAATTCCGTGCTCGGCCACGAGGGCGCTGGCCGCGGCGGTGACGTCCGCCTGGATGCGCTGGGCGAAGGCCTTGCCGTCGATGATGCGGGCTTCGGACATGGCGACTCCTTATAATGCGTTGGCGCCGGCTTATTATTGTCGGGCCACCCTAGGCAATAGAAAGAGCTTCCTATGCGTCTCAGTCCCGACGACTTGCCCGTGTTGGAGGCCCTGGCCGGCGACGGCGAGGCGCTGGTGAGCCAGACCCTGGCCTGGTGCGCGGTGAATTCAGGCAGCCGCAATCTGGAGGGTCTGGAGACTCAGCGGGGCCTGTTGGCGAACACGCTCGGGACCATGGCCGGCGAGCTGGAGAGTCTGCCCCTCCCGCCCTCTCTCGAGATCACCCCGGATGGCCGTCAGCGCGAGCAGGTCCATACCGACAGTCTCCGCCTCACCGTGCGGCCCGACGCGCCCATTCAAGTCGCCCTCACCGGCCACTACGACACGGTCTATCCCGCCGAGAGCCGGTTCCAGAGCGTGGTCGCCCGCGCGGACGGGGCCCTCAACGGCCCCGGCGTCGCCGACATGAAGGGCGGCATCGCGGTGATGCTGGCGGCCCTTAGCGCCTTCGAAGCCCACCCCTTGGCGGGGCGGGTGGGCTATCGCGTGCTCCTCTCGCCCGACGAGGAGATCGGCAGCCTCGCCTCCGCGCCCCTGTTGGCCGAGCTCGGCAAGACCGCCCACGTGGGGCTGACCTATGAGCCGGCGCTCAGCGACGGCGGCCTTGCGGGCGCGCGCAAGGGCTCGGGCAATTTCCATCTGGTGGTGCGAGGGCGGGCCGCCCACGCCGGGCGCGACTTCGCTGCCGGCCGCAACGCCGTGGCCCTGGCCGCGCGTCTGGCCGGCGAGCTCGATCGGCTCAATGGCAAGCGCGACGGCCTCACCCTCAACATCGCCCGCATCGACGGCGGGGCGCCGCTGAACATGGTGCCGGACACCGCCGTGCTGCGCTTCAATGTGCGCCTCTCCGACGCGGAGAGCGCCCGCTTCATCGAGGGCGAGATCGACCAACTCGTGACTCAAGATCATGGTGAGGGCTTCAGCGTGGAGCGCCACGGCGGCTTCACCCGCCCGCCCAAGCCCTTCGATGCGGCGCAACAGGCTCTGTTCGGCAAGGCCCGCGAGGCCGGGGCCCTGATCGGCCAGGCCCTGACCTGGAAGCCCTCGGGCGGGGTGTGCGAGGGCAATAATCTGCACGCGGCGGGCGTGCCCAATATAGACACGCTCGGCGTGCGCGGAGGGGATATTCACTCCGAGGCCGAATACGCCTGGCCGGACAGCTTCGCCGAACGCGCCCAGCTCTCGGCCCTCCTCCTGATGAAGCTGGCCTCGGGCGAGATCGACGCCGCAGCGATCAAGGCGCTGCGGTGAAATAGATCACCCCTGACTTGTCATCCCCGCATTTATTGCGGGGACCCAGGCTTCAGCCTCGCGATCATCTGCGGATGAGGCTGGGTGGCGGAGGGTTGGGTCCTCGGCACAAGGCCGAGGATGACAAAAAAAGAAGGTGATTTGAGTTGGCGACTGTTCTTGTCAACGGCGGATGAAACCTCGGCGGTCCCTCTTACGTATATGAGAAGGACTCTCACCGCGACGGAGGACCCCGCGCATGGCCGGCGAGCGCTATCCCTTTCAGAAGACCGACGCCGAGTGGCGTCGTCTCCTGCCTGGCCCGTCCTACCTCGTGCTGCGCCAGGCCCAGACTGAGCGGCCGTTCACCAGCCCGCTGCTGAATGAGCACCGCCAGGGCCGGTTCGTTTGCATGGGCTGCGCCTGGCCCTTGTTCTCGTCCAAGGCCAAGTTCGACAGCGGCACCGGCTGGCCCTCCTTCTTCGCCCCCATTAGCCGCCAGGCGGTGGCGACGTATACGGACACCAGCCTCTTCATGATCCGCACCGAGGTCTTGTGCGCCAATTGCGGCGGGCACCTGGGTCACGTGTTCGACGATGGCCCTCGACCGACGGGCCTGCGCTACTGCATGAACGGGGTCGCGCTTCGCTTCATGCCCGGACCTGCCTGAATAAGACCTGCCTGAATAAGACCGGCTTGAACAGAACCTGCCTGAAGGGGCGGCTCGAACCGGGCGGCGAGTTGGACTATCTAGGGACCATGACCGACTCCCCCGCTGCCGCCGCCCCGATCGACGACAAGACGCTCTTCCCGCACGACGATCCCTATCGCCTGTTTGAGGCCTGGCTTGCCGAAGCCACCAAGAGCGAGCTGAACGACCCCAACGCCATGGCGCTCGCCACCGCCGACGCCGACGGCCTGCCGGACGTGCGCATGGTGCTGCTGAAGGGCTTCGATGAGCGCGGCTTCGTCTTCTACACCAACACCGAAAGCGCCAAGGGCCAGGAGCTGGCCGCCAACCCCAAGGCGGCTTTGTTGTTCCACTGGAAGAGCCTCCGCCGTCAGGTGCGGGTGCGCGGGGCCGTAGAGCGGGTCACCGACGCCGAGGCCGACGCCTATTTCGCCTCCCGCCCGCGTCAGAGCCAGCTGGGCGCCTGGGCCTCCGACCAGTCGCGCGAGGTGGAGGGCCGCTTCGTGCTGGAGCGGCGGGTGGCCGAGCTCGCCTTGAAATACGGCCTCTCGGCGCCGCCCCGGCCACCGCACTGGCACGGCTATCGCATCCTGCCGGAGGTGTTCGAGTTCTGGCGCGACGGCGCCTTCCGTCTGCACGATCGCATGCAGTACCGTCCGGCCGGGGCCGGCTGGACCCGCGCGCGCCTGTTCCCGTGAGCGAAGCCCGCCAACAGGCGCTGGAGGCCTGGCTGACGGCCGGGGCCGGGATCGGCGCGCCCGCCGAGCGGCGCATCGACACCCCCATCAGCGCGGTGTTCCTGTTCCGCGACAAGGTACTGAAGCTGAAGAAGGCGGTGGACTTCGGCTTCCTCGACTTCACCACCTTGGACCAGCGCCGCTGGGCCGTGGGACGCGAGCTCGACATGAATCGCGAGACGGCGCCCGACGTCTATCGCGCCGCCTACGCCATTGTGGCGCGAGACGACGGCTTCGCCCTGGCGCCCTTCGAGACCGAGGGCGCCATCGACTATGTGCTGGAGATGCGCCGCTTCGATGAGACCGCGGTGCTGTCCGAATGCCCCGAGCGGGTGGACGGGGCCCTGGCCGAGCAGCTTGGCCGCACCATCTCCCGCTTCCATATCAAGGCTAGGCTGGGCGCGGCGGGGGGCGGCGCGGCGGGCTCGCGCTATGTGATGGATTCGAACGCCGGCCTGATGCGCGGGCTCGCGGACGAAGTTTCTGGCGTGCTCGATCCGGCGGCGGTGGAGCGCGCCCTCGCCGCCACCGAGGCGGCCTTCGCCAGTGTGGAGACCCTGCTCGACCAGCGCCTGGCGGGCGGTTTCGTGCGCGCCTGTCACGGCGACCTGCACCTCGGCAACATCGTGCTGGAGGGCGAGCGGCCGATCCTGTTCGACCGTATCGAGTTCAATGACAAGCTGATCGAGATCGATGTGCTCTATGATCTCGCCTTCCTCTTGATGGACCTCGATTTCCGCGGCCGACGAGGGGAGGCGAACCGCGCCTTCAACGCCTGGCTCGATGAAGCCGCGCGGGGCTTCGGCGATGCGCTGTTTACGGGCCTCGCCGCATTGCCATTGTTCCTCGCCATCCGCGCCGCGGTGCGCTGCCACGTGGCCGGGCATAACAACGCGCCAGACGCCGCGCGGGCCTATCTCGCCGCCGCCGAGGCGCACTTGCAGCCCTGCGCGCCGCAGCTCATCGCCGTGGGCGGCCTCTCCGGCTCGGGCAAGTCCACCGTCTCGCGCGCCCTCGCGCCCAGCTTGGGCGGCGCGCCGGGGGCGGTGGTGCTGCGCTCGGACGAGCTGCGCAAGCGCCTGTGGGGCTGCGATCCGCTCACCCCCCTGCCGCCGGAAGCCTATGGGCCGGGGGAGAGCGAGAGGGTCTATGCCGAGATGCGCCGCCTGGCCGGGCTGTGCCTCGCCGCCGGCCGTTCGGTGATCCTCGACGCTGTGCACCTGAAGGCCGAGGAGCAGACCGCCGCCGAGGCCCTCGCCCGCGCCCACGGCGTGCCCTTCCAGGGCCTCTGGCTGGAAGCGCCGGCCGAAGTGCTGCGCGAGCGGGTGGGTGCGCGCACCGGAGATGCGTCCGACGCCGATATCTCCGTGCTGGAGGGCCAGCTTCGCCTCACCGCGCCGGAGACGACCTGGCGCAGGGTGCAGGCGACCACGGCCTCGGATTCCCTTCTCCGGTTGATCACGCCGGAAGGCGGGACCTAGTCTCACCACGCAATGTTCTTACGTTCAAAGCCGATCGCGGACGGAAAACCGGACCGCACCAAGGCTTGAACGGCTTCCGTTAAGGAAATTCCTTGCGTTTTTCGCGGCCGCGCTGCACCCCGTAATGAAGAGTTCAATCAAGCCGTCGGCGTGGCAATGACGGTGAGAAGGTGGGAGACGCCCATGTTGGGTCTGATGCAGGATTGGCCGCTGACGGTCGATCGAATCCTTGATCACGCCAAGTCCTGGCATGGCGATCGTGAAATTGTCACACGCTCGGTGGAAGGGCCGATCACGCGCTCCACCTGGGGCGAGATCCACACCCGCGCCAAGCAGGTGAGCCACGCCCTGAAGGACTTCGGCATTCAGCACGGCGACAAGGTCGGCACCTTGGCCTGGAACACCGCTCGCCACGCAGAGACCTGGTACGGCATCATGGGCATGGGGGCGGTGTGCCATACCCTCAATCCGCGCCTGCACCCCGATCAGATCATGTGGATCGCCAACCACGCTGGCGACCGGGTGATCTTCACCGACCTCACCTTCGCGCCGATGCTCATCGAGAACCTCCACAAGGCGCCTTCGGTGGAGAAGATCATCATCCTTTCCGACGAGGCGCATCGCCCGGCCGAAGCTGGGCCGGACGTCCTGATGTACGAGGACTGGATCAAGGGCCGCCCGGCGGACACGCCCTGGGGCGGCTTTGGCGAGGAGAACGCCTGCGGCGTCTGCTACACCTCCGGCACCACGGGGGACCCCAAGGGGGTGGTCTATTCGCACCGCTCCAACTTCCTGCACACCTTCATGACCCTGCAGGCGGACGTGATGGGCCTCTCGGAGCGCGACGTCATCCTTCCTGTCGTGCCCATGTTCCACGCCAATGCCTGGGGCCTGACCTTCTCCGCCCCGGCAGTAGGGGCCAAGCTGGTCATGCCGGGCGCCAAGATGGACGGCCAGTCGATCTATGAGCTTTTGGAGGGCGAGCAGGTCACCATGTCCGCCGCCGTGCCCACCGTGTGGCAGATGCTGCTGCAGCACATGGAGGCGCATAACGCCAAGCTCACCAGCCTGAAGAAGGTGGTGATCGGCGGCTCGGCCTGCCCCGAGAGCATCATCCGCGTGTTCCACGAGCGCTACGGGGTGGATGTGATCCACGCCTGGGGCATGACTGAGACCTCGCCGCTGGGCACGCTCGGCTCGCTCACCCACCACTATGCAAACCTGCCCTTCGATGATCAGGTCTCGGTGCGGTTGAAGCAGGGGCGCCCGCCGCTAGGCGTGGACCTGAAGCTGTGCAACGACGAAGGCCAGCGCCTGCCGCACGACGGCAAGACCTTCGGCCGGCTCATGGTGCGCGGGCCGACCATCTCCAAGGGCTATCTGCGACTCGACAAGCCGATCCTGGACGAGGAGGGCTATTTCGACACGGGCGACGTGGCCACCATCGACGCCCACGGCTACATGCAGATCACCGACCGGGCCAAGGACGTGATCAAGTCCGGCGGCGAGTGGATCAGCTCCATCGACATCGAGAACCTGGCCGCCGGCCATCCCAAGGTGGCCATCGCCGCGGTGATCGGGGTGTTCCATCCCAAGTGGGACGAGCGCCCGCTCTTGATCATTCAGCTGAAGCCCGGCGAGACCTCCACCAAGGAAGAGATGCTGGCCCACCTGGAAGGCAAGATCGCCAAGTGGTGGACCCCGGACGACGTGGTGTTCGTGGACTCCATTCCGCTCGGCGCCACCGGCAAGATCGACAAGAAGGTGCTGCGGGCCCAGTTCCACGACTACGTGCTGCCCACCATCCACCCCTATACGGCCAAGGAAGAGGCCGAGGGCGAGCCGGTGGAGCGAATCGTCACCCCGCCGGAGGGCCCCAAGCCCATGGCCATGGCTGATGGCGAGGAGGCCCACCCCAAGCATAAGGGGTTGTGGCCGTTCGGAAGGAAATAACTCCCAAACCAAACGCTTTGCGTGTGTTAATCCGCGTGGGTTAGGCTCTGTTAAGGTTGTTGTGGCACCCTTCGCGCTCATAAATGGCGCAGGAGGGGGTCATGGGCCCGTTCTCAGTGTGGCATTGGTTAACGATTAGCGTCGCCGCAGTAGTGGCTCTGGCCTTCGTCATTCCCATGGCGCTGATTATTCGCAAGCTCGGCTTCAGTTGGCCGCAGGCGGTGATCTGGGCCGTGCTGGTGGCCACGCCGGGGATCGGCCTCGTGGCCATCTGGGTGCTGGCCCTGGTGGAATGGCCGCACTGGCGCCATTCGGCGACCCAGGCCAGCTCCTGAGCCGCCAGCTTAGCTATCAGGCGCCGTAGAGCACGCTTACCGTTTCGGCCACGCAGGCCGGACGGTCCTCGCCCTCGATTTCGATGGTGCATTCGGCGATCATCTGCAGCCCGCCGGCCTTGGGCTCCACCGACACCAGCTTCTCGCGCATGCGCACGCGCTTGCCCACCCGCACCATGTTGGTGAAGCGCACCTTGTTGGAGCCGTAGTTGATGCCGCGGCTGACGCCGGTGACGCGCAGGATCTGCGAGCCGAAATAGGGGATCAGCGACAAGGTGAGATAGCCGTGGGCGATGGGGCCGCCGATTTCCTTGGTGGCGCGGGCTACGTCCACGTGAATCCACTGGTGGTCGCCGGTGGAGTCGGCGAACTGATTCACACGGTCCTGGCTGATGGTCAGCCAATCCGACACACCGATTTCCTCCCCCGCCAGGGACGGCAGGTCGGCATAGCTCACTTCACGGACCATCTGGGTCTCCTCGTTTTCGTCGGGCGGACTTTAGAGCGAGGGCGCCCGTCCTGGGAAGCCTGACCCTGCGGCATCGCTTGCGCCGGGGCGTCTCAAAGGGGATAGGTTCCCCATGCGTTTTGACGATCGCCTGCTGGACGAGATCAAGTCGCGGCTGCGCCTGTCCGATGTCATCGGGCGGAGCGTGAAGCTGCGCCGGTCCGGCCGCGAGTGGGTGGGGCTATCGCCCTTCGCCAAGGAGAAGACCCCCTCCTTCTATGTGAATGACGAGAAGGGCTTTTTCCACGACTTCTCCTCCGGCAAGCACGGCGACCTGATCGGCTACCTGCAGGAGACCGAACGGCTCAGCTTCCGCGAAGCGGTGGAGAAGCTGGCGGCGGAGGCCGGCGTCTCCCTGCCGAGCGACGATCCCCGTGCCGCCGAGGCCGAGCGCGAGCGACTTGGTTTGCAGGACTGGCTGGAGGCCGCCGCTCGCTGGTTCGAGGCCGAACTGCGCCGACCTGCCGGAGCGAACGCCCGGGCCTATCTGGAGCGGCGGGGCCTGCCCGACAGCGAGTGGAGCCGGTTCCGCATCGGCTATGCGCCCTCGGGCCGCACGGCGCTGAAGGACTTCCTCATCGCCAAGGGGGCCAAGCCGCGCGAGCTGGTGGAGGCCGGGCTCCTGATCCAGCCCGACGATGGCGGCTCGCCCTATGACCGCTTCCGCGATCGGGTGATCTTCCCCATCGCCGATGGACGGGGACGAGTGGTGTCCTTTGGCGGCCGGGCGCTCGATCCGGAGGCCAAGGCCAAGTACCTGAACGGTCCGGAGACCAGCCTCTTTCATAAGGGCAATGTCCTCTACGGCCTCAGCGAGGCGCGCAAGCTGTTGCACCTCGGCGCGCGCGATCAGGGGCAAGGCGGCGCGCCTCCGCCTTTGGTGGTGGTGGAAGGCTATATGGACGTCATCGCCTGTCAGCGGGCGGGGCTCGCCGGCGTCGCGCCCCTGGGCACCGCGCTCACCGAGGAACAGATGGCGCTCCTCTGGCGCCTGCATGGCGAGCCGACCCTCGCCTTCGACGCCGACAAGGCGGGGCTGCGCGCCGCCTCTCGGGCCATAGACCGGGCGCTGCCTCTGTTGCAGCCTGGCCGCTCGTTCCGCTTCGCCCTCCTCTCCGGCGGCAAGGACGCCGACGATGTGTTGCGCGAGCAGGGGGCGGCGGCGCTGAAGGCGCAGCTCTCCGAGACCTCGCCCCTGGTGCAGCAGCTGTTCGAGCGCGAGCGGGACCTGGAGCTCCTCGACACGCCGGAGCGCAAGGCGGGGCTGAAGGTGCGCCTGCGCAAGGCGGCCGCGTCGATCGCCGACAAGGACCTCGCCAGCGCCTATCGCGACGATCTCCTCGCCCGCTTCGAGGCCCTGTTCGAAAAGGACCGCTCCGCCTCAGGCGCCCCTGCGCCGCGCGCGCCTTATGCGCCTGGCCCTAGGCGCCGCGGTCGTTTCGACGCCCCGGCCTATCTCAGCGCGCCCCTGACGCCGGAAGCTCGCGCCGGGGCCAAACGACTGCGCGTCGCCCTCGATATTCCTGCCGCTTGTCTGGCCCAGGGCCTCATCGATGATCCGCATCGTCTCGACGCGCATTTGGAAAGTTTCGAGCGCTACGGCTTCGGTCAGCCGCAGCTCGATCACTTGGCCAAAGAAATCATCAGTCTCCGAATGAGGTTCGATGATCTTGACACGGGGGCTTTGCTTCGCCATTTGGCGGAGGAAGGCTTTGGGCCCCTCATCGGCGACATCGAGACCACCGCCCGGTCCTCGACGGCGGCGTTTTTGGATTCGGCGCTGCCGCTGGAGGACGCCCGGGCCCAATGGTCGCAGGCGTTCGAGACGATCACCCACTTGGCCGCGTTGGAGAACGCATTGGAAGCCGCAAAGGCGGATGTGACGCGCGGGCTGGACGCAGTGGCTTTCTCGCGGTTGAAGGCCGAGCGTGATGCACTTCGCCGCACCGTCAAGGAACAATTTGGCGCACGGCCGGGGCGAAAATCGTCGGCGACGGGCGTTTAAACCATTTGAGCAGCGATGCAGGTGTCGGCGCGGGACCCGCGCCGGGACGGAGATACGAATGACGACGAATTCGGGCGAGGCGCCAGAGACCGAGACCACCCACGATGGTCCCCTGCTCGACCTGACCGACGCCGGCGTAAAGAAGTTCATCAAGCAGGCCAAGGCCCGCGGCTATGTGACCATGGACGAGCTGAACAAGCTTCTGCCGTCCGAGGAATTCACTTCCGAGCAGATCGAGGACACCCTCGCCATGCTCTCGGAGATGGGCATCAACGTCATCGAGGCTGAAGACGCCGAGCAGGAGAACGCCGGCGAGGTGGCGGTGCGCGAAGAGAGCGCGGTCGCCGAAACCACCAAGCCTGAAGCCTATGACCGCACCGACGATCCGGTGCGCATGTATCTGCGCGAAATGGGCTCGGTGGAGCTCCTGTCGCGCGAGGGCGAAATCGCCATCGCCAAGCGCATCGAGGCCGGCCGCGACACCATGATCCGCGGCCTGTGCGAAAGCGCGCTCACCTTCGAAGCCATCATGGTGTGGCGCGACGAGCTGCGCTCGGGCCGCATCCTGTTGCGTGAGATCATCGACCTCGAACAGACCTATGGCGGTCAGACCCCTGGTGGCCCCACCGGCGCCGAGTTGGGCGAAGGCGAGGGCGAGGAGGAGGCTGAAGAGTCGGCCAACGGCGAGGCGCGCCCCGAAGGCGAAGCCGAGGGCGAGAGCGAGGATGATTTCGACGACGGCGCCGGTCCCTCCGTCTCGGCCATGGAGGCTGAGCTGCGCGAAGGGGTGATGGTCACTCTCGACGCCATCGCCGGGGAATTCGAAGCCTTCCGCAAGCTGCAGGAGCGTCTCGTTGAGTTGCGCCTGCGCGGCGCCGACCTCACCGAGGCCGACCGCTCGGCCTTCGGCGCCCTGGCCAACACCATCAGCCAGCACCTGAAGACGCTGAAGCTGAACAACAACCGTATCGAGGCTCTGGTCGAGCAGCTCTACGCCATCAACAAGCGGCTGATGAGCCTGGAAGGGCGCCTTCTGCGCCTCGCCGACAGCTACGGCATTTCCCGACCGGAATTCCTCAAGGCCTATTTCGGCCACGAGCTCGACCCGGACTGGATCGACAAGGTCAAGGCGCTGGGCGTGCGCTGGACCCGCTTCGGCGAGAACGAGGCCCATCAGATCAACGAAATCCGCCAGGATATCGCGGCGCTGGCCACCGAAACCGGCGTGGCCATCGACGACTATCGCCGCATCGTGCAGACGGTGCAGAAGGGCGAGCGCGAGGCCCGCCAGGCGAAGAAGGAAATGGTGGAGGCCAACCTGCGCCTCGTCATCTCCATCGCCAAGAAATACACCAACCGCGGCCTGCAGTTCCTGGACCTGATCCAGGAGGGCAACATCGGCCTGATGAAGGCGGTGGACAAGTTCGAGTACCGCCGCGGCTACAAGTTCTCCACCTACGCCACCTGGTGGATCCGCCAGGCCATCACCCGCTCCATCGCCGATCAGGCCCGCACCATCCGCATCCCGGTGCACATGATCGAGACGATCAACAAGATCGTCCGCACCAGCCGTCAGATGCTGCACGAGATCGGCCGCGAACCCACCCCGGAGGAGCTGGCCGAGAAGCTGGCCATGCCGCTGGAAAAGGTGCGCAAGGTGCTGAAGATCGCCAAGGAGCCCATCAGCCTCGAAACGCCCATCGGCGACGAGGAGGACAGCCACCTGGGCGACTTCATCGAGGACAAGAACGCCGTCCTGCCCATCGACGCGGCGATCCAGTCCAATCTGCGCGAAACCACCACCCGGGTGCTCGCCTCGCTCACGCCGCGTGAAGAGCGTGTCTTGCGCATGCGCTTCGGAATCGGCATGAACACCGATCACACCCTCGAAGAGGTCGGGCAGCAGTTCTCGGTGACTCGCGAACGCATTCGCCAGATCGAAGCCAAGGCGCTGCGCAAGCTGAAGCACCCCTCAAGGTCGCGGAAGCTGCGGAGCTTCCTCGACAGCTGATCTCTGTCCTCCGCGGGTGTGCGTTTTGCGTGCTCCCTTTCCCATCCCTCACGACCGCAAAGACTGAGCGTTATTCTGACCGCATGAAAAAGCTGAAGACCAATTTCGACGACCGCATCGCCGCGTCCAAAGAAGCAAAGCAAGCCCTTCTCGCCAAGTTCAAGCCCAAGCCCGCCGTCCAGGCCGAAGTCTTCGTGACTCGCGAGGAGGAAAAGGCTCAGGAGCGCGAACGCGTGCGCCAGGAGCGCGCTGAGGCCAAGGAAGCCGCCCGCCTCGCCGCCGAGGAGGCCGCCGCCGCTCAGGTGCTCTCCGCTGAGGAAGAAGAGCGCCTCGCCCTGCAGGCCAAGCGCGAAGAGCGCAAGCTGCGCAAGCAGTTGGAAAAGGCCGAGGCGCGGGCCAAGAAGGAAGGCCGCCAGGCCATGCGCCAGGTGGCCTGAAAGGCTTAGGGCTTTCGCGCCCTGAGTTCGTTCGTGAATTCTATATGACCGTCATCCTCGGCTTCATGCTGAGGACCCAAAACCTACGCTTTCGCTTTCCTTTCAAAGGATTAGCGGGCCTGAATCTTGGATCTTCGGACCAAGTCCGAGGATGACGACATAAATGGCCGAGCAGACCTGTTGGGCGATCGAGTTATAATCGATCAGCGCCGCTCTTTGATCTTGTAGGTCCCGACCCGCTCGTCCATGTTCGCCCGGTCTAACCGCGGACGCTGCAATTGTCGGCCCCAAACATTTAAGCTGGATCAAAGATCGAGATCAGGCCCCAGCCGTACAATAATGGCGCGATCTATCCGATGGGATGACGTGCAATTGGGGCGGCGCAAGGGGCGATCCAATGAAATGGGTTCTCATTGGTTTAAGCGCTCTGGTCGGTGCAGTCGCCCTGCTTCCGTTCATTCATTTGTCGGTGTGGGCGATGATTCCGCCGCTGTCGACCCATGGGCTCGCCCAGCGCGCTCATGCGCCGGGACGCTTCGTGTCGGTCGGCGGCATCGACACCTATTATGAGCGCTACGGGTCGGGACCCCCTGTCATCCTCATCCCCGCTGGGGGCAGCCATACGAACACTTGGCGCTTCAATATCGAGGCGCTCAGTCGGACGCACGAGGTCTGGACCTTCGACCTGCCCGGCTCTGGCTACACGGATAAACCGGCAAGCTTCGCTTACACGCACCGCGCCTACGCCCAGTTCGTTCGAGATTTCATGGCGACGATGGGCATAGGAAAAGCCGTCGTTGGTGGACAGTCGCTCGGCGGGACGATCGCGCTAGAGTTCGCGCTCGACTATCCCGATCAAACCGAAGCGCTCGTTCTGATCGACTCGGGCGGTTATTCGCGAGGCGTGCGGCTTAGTCCGTTCAATCCACTGCGCTATCCGCTGACCAATGCAGCGATCATGTCGTTTTCGTCTTACCCGTCTGTGGTGAAAAGCTTCTATTCTTACCTCTACGCCAATCCGGCGCCGTTTGCGAACGACACGGCCTTCGTGAAAGAAGCCTGCGACATCAACAGAACGCCGCACGCGCGCGACGCATACTACTGGATGCAAAAAGCGCTCAATTTTGATTTCGCGCTTCCGGACGTTAGCCGCATTCGATCGGTGGCTGCACCCACGCTGATCGTGTGGGGCCGTGACGACAAGCTCGTCGGCGTTCAAACGGCGGCTCGTTTTCATCAAGACATTACGGGTTCGCGGCTCGTCATTATCGACGGCGCGGGCCACATGGCGCACGAGGAACAGCCGGGGGCGGTGAATCGCGCGATGATCTCGTTCCTGGATGATGTTGCCCCACAGCCCGCGCGAACTAAGGGCTAAGTCGCGATCGGTGATCCACCAGCATGGATCTTGGATCACCGATCGGCATTAGGTCACCGAACGCTCGCTTTTCGATCGACAGCGGCTTGTCGATCACCGTCCCTCTTTGATCTCGTAGGTTCCCACCAGTTCGCCGGAAGCGATGGTGCAGCCCTTCATGGCCTGGACCAGCTCGTCCACGCCCGCTCCGGCGTCGAAAGGCAGGGCCCGGTTCAGGGCGAACAGCTGGAAGTGATAGTGGTGAACCCCGTGGCCGGCGGGGGGCTTCATGCCGTACCAGCCGTGGCCGCCGAGGCTGTTCCTGCCCTGGATCGCCCCGTGCAGCTCCGGCGGATGGTTCCCCACCGGTAGATGCCGCGGCAGGCTGTCGGCCTTGCCGGGGATGTTCCACACCAGCCAGTGCACGAACGGCTTGTCCATGGGCGCGTCGGGATCCTCCACGATCAGGCAGTAGGTCTCGGCCTCCAGCACATTGGTCCAGGAGAGCGGCGGGGA
>Ga0208597_1000506_pt1 | contig 15355 bp, 15 predicted proteins | sample LakMenEpi05May12_FD_150673 | JGI IMG/M metagenome (GOLD analysis project Ga0208597, IMG submission 150673) | Freshwater microbial communities from Lake Mendota, WI - 05MAY2012 deep hole epilimnion (SPAdes) | ecosystem: Environmental > Aquatic > Freshwater > Lake > Epilimnion/Euphotic zone ...
TTGGGAATATCGAAACGCTCGATGTAGCCACTGCGCGCCAAGGTCGCCAAGGCAGAACCCACGGTCATGGTATTTTTCAAATCGGCGCCCTGAGAAATTTCCTCGATGGTTTTGTGGATCTCGTGATTCTGATCGCCTGCGTTGAGCAAAAATTGATACACGTCGCGAATCACCGCCACCGAAGGATTCGCGCCATCGATGAAAAACTCCTGTGTGCGGGTGTCAGCATAATTGTAGAGCAATTCGCAATAGGCACTCTCGCCATCGCGGCCAGCACGCCCCGCTTCTTGGTAGTAGGCCTCGACGCTACCGGGGATCTCATAGTGCATCACGAATCGCACGTCGGAGCGATCGATGCCCATGCCGAACGCATTCGTAGCGACGGCAACATCGGCTCGTTTGCTGATGAAAACATTCTGCGCGCGCTCACGTTCTTCATCACTCATGCCGCCGTGATAGGCCACACACTTGATACCCCAGCTGCTGAGTGTTTCGGAGACGGCTTCGACTTTTTTGCGTGTCGCGCAATACACAATGCCGGTTTTGTGCGCAGCGATGATTGCCTTGATGCGATCGTCTTTGTGCTGCACATTTTCCGCAGCGGTAATGTTGAGCGAAAGATTCGGGCGAGAAAATCCACTGACTTGCTCAAAGCCATCGCGCAATTGGAGCACCTCGATGATGTCTTCGCGAACGACTGGCGTCGCCGTGGCGGTGAGGGCGACACACTGTGGCCTGCCAATTTTTTCCAAGGCCTTGCCGAGACGGAGATAATCTGGTCGGAAATCATGGCCCCATTGGCTCAAGCAGTGGGCTTCATCCACGGCGAATAGATCGATGGTAATGCCCTGGAGTGATTGCAGAAAACTTTCAGCACGAAATCGCTCCGGAGCCACATACACGAGCTTCCAGCGTCCATCACGAATGCCCTGAAGCCGCTCCTTTTGCTCCTCCCACGATTGTGTCGAATTGATCATCGTGGCCTCAATGCCGCGCGCGACCAGTGCATCGACCTGATCCTTCATCAAGGCGATCAGCGGCGAAATCACCAAGGTAACCCCTTCAAAACATAGGGCAGGCAGCTGATAGCAGAGCGATTTGCCGCCACCAGTTGGCATCACGACGAGGCCATCTTGCCCCGAAACGATTTGCGAAACGACCTCTTCTTGACCATCAAGAAAATCATCGAATCCAAAATATTTTTTCAGCGCCTCACGGGGCGTGAAGAGTAATTTACGTTGCGATGCCGTGGACATATTGCTGCGCAAATGAACAGAGCTTGACCGAATATGTCAAGCTCTGATCTCAAATATTTACCTTGAATCTCACGCCGGAGCGCCGACTACCTCACCGGGCAGAGTGCCATCGTTGGCGTTCTCTTCTTTGCTCGGAGCTTTCACTTCGGGCTTTTTAGCGAGGTCATCAGGGATCGGAGGTGGTTTCGGCGAAGGTGGCGGATCTTTCATTTCGCCAAACTCGACCAAATCCTTCACGTGACTGGCGTCAAGGGTTTCAAACTCCAACAAGCCCATGGCGATAAGTTCGACTTTGTCGCGACCTTCGTTGAGAAGTTTTTCCGCCTTGGCGTATGCGTCATCGATGAGCATTTTGATTTCGGCGTCGATCGCTTGGGCAGTTGCCTCCGAGTAATCGCGGCTGCGACCAAATTCTTTACCGAGGAATGAGCTACCCTCCGATTCACTAAAGCCGATCATGCCGAGCTTATCGCTCATGCCCCACTGGCACACCATTTGGCGAGCGAGGTGCGTGGCTTGACGAATGTCACCCGAGGCACCGTTGGAAATGTCATCGCTGTGAAATTGTTCGGCGATCCGACCACCCATCGTCATGACGAGGCTATCGAGCGCTTCTTTTTTCTGCGTCGAGTATTTATCGCCATCGGGCAAATACATCGTTGCACCAAGATATGGTCCACGCGGAATGATCGTCACTTTGTGCAGCGGATGGCAATGCTTAAGAACCACGTTGAGATACGCATGACCTGCTTCGTGCCAAGCCGTGCCGATTTTTTCCTTATCGCTCATCGCAAGACTGCGACGCTCGCGGCCCCAGCGCACTTTGTCGCGAGCTTCTTCCAGCTCATCAAGGGTGACAGCTGTCAAATTGCGACGAGCAGCGAGCAAAGCGGCTTCGTTGATCAAGTTGGCGAGTTCTGCACCCGAAAATCCGGGAGTTCCTTTGGCGATGCGAGAAAGATCCACGCCGGCCTGAAGTTTGATTTTTTTCACGTGAACGCGAAGGATTTCCTCACGACCATGCACATCGGGCAACGATACCGTGACTTGGCGGTCGAAACGACCAGGACGGAGCAAAGCGGGATCGAGAACATCGGGACGGTTGGTCGCGGCGATGATGATGACACCTTCTTGTGTGTCGAAGCCATCCATTTCGACGAGCATCTGGTTGAGTGTTTGCTCGCGCTCGTCATTGCCGCCGCCCATGCCTTGACCACGGTGACGCCCCACAGCATCGATCTCATCAATGAAAATCAAACATGGTGCATTTTTCTTGCCCTGCTCAAACATGTCGCGCACACGGCTGGCACCGACACCTACAAACATTTCGACGAAATCCGAGCCTGAGATCGAGAAAAACGGCACGTCAGCTTCACCGGCAATGGCACGAGCCAAGAGGGTTTTTCCGGTTCCCGGAGCACCGACCATCAAAACGCCTTTCGGGATGCTACCACCGAGTTTTTGGAACTTACGCGGATCACGAAGGAATTCGACGATTTCTTGAAGCTCTTCTTTTGCCTCTTGGATGCCTGCGACGTCTTTGAACGTGACCTTATTTTTATCCATGGTCAGCAAGCGAGCCTTGCTGCGGCCGAAATTCATTGCGCCACGACCAGCCGACTTCATTTGCTGGCGGAAAAGGAAAATCAATACAGCGACAATGAGAATGATCGGAATCAGGCTCATCATCATGTTGCCAAAAGTATTGCTCACGCTGGTGCGCTTGGCGCCAGCGGCGAGGAGCTCGGCGAGATCTTCCTTTTGCATGAGAGTGTCTACTTTTACCTCGAAACGAATGTCCTCAGTAGCTTTGACGGATTTGCCATCAGTAGCGGGTTGCTCTGGCAAAATAGGCAACCACTCGCGCACACCTTCCAGAACAGCAGAGCCATCTTTGGCGATGACGACATGCAGAGGATTTTGCAAATCATTGATGATCACTTCCTTGGAGGCGAGAGCCTTACGGAATGATTGAAGAGTCATGATTTCTCCACCGCTAGGGAGCACTGGTAGAGACTCCTGACGAGTGATTTTCACATCACTGCCGAGAATGCGGTTGATTACACCCTGGTTGAGCACAATATCAATGGGGACCTGAAAAGAAACACGCTGCTTGGTGCCGTTAGGATCACGCTTAGGCTCTGGTTTGACCCAGCCGCTGACGCTAGCGATGTAAAGACTATCGCGGGTGACTACTTCCAGAGGCTTCTTCACACTGTCTGTGATCACGAGGCCTTGATCGTAAAGACTGCGGAACTCATTGTAATTCAGCTGCTTGGTTTTGCTCCCAAAGGAGTCGGTGCTATAAAAAGCGAAGCTGAGAATGAGCAATGCAACTCCCAACAAGCCAAACAAACGCCAGTTGACGCCTGGTGGCTCATTATTGACGTTGCGTTGGGGATCGCGGGAATCTGGTGGCGTTGGAGATTGATCTGACATGGTAGTGAGAGAAACTCGAATCCTACTGCGTGGAAGCGTGCTTTCCGCTGGAGTGATTCGCTGGACAGACTACGATGGATCAACGAAAAGGAAAATGTTTTTTCCGCTTTTTTTGCGGAATGCAGAATTTCTATCTAAATTTGCAGAATTTCTGATAATTTCCAGCGGTATTTATTCAATTGATTTCGCGATCTTTCACGACTGGGTTGTCGAGAGCACGGACGAACTAATCTCTTTTTGCATGACTTACGTGCCCGGGCTCTGCAGTAACTTGCAGTTCACAACTGCCACAAAAACACTTCTGTCCACAGGTGCAGATATGGATGTAAGTGAGATCATCAATTTTCTCCGTTGCCTAAACGCCCCAATCAGGCTTTATTGCGACGTGTACATTGCCTATTGCACCAACATTCATCCAGCCGAATCCTGGCAGGAAACTTTTGACGCATTGAAAAATCATGCTCTCAAGGTCAAAGACATCTTGGAAGGTGAATCGCCATTACTATCACCATTTCCACTTGCGCCTCGCTTATCAGCACGCGCAGCGGCAGAATTGCTAGAAGGAGAAAACCTAGCAGAATTCCAGCAATGGTGTAACACACATCATTGTCGTGTATTTACCATCAACGGATTTCCCTTCGGTGCGTTTCACAATACCCGGGTGAAGGAGCAAGTCTATCGGCCAGACTGGACTGAGCGCAGTCGCCTCGATTATACATTGAATCTTTTTCGCATTCTCGCTCCGTTCATTGGCGTCGGCGAACAAGGCTCGGTATCCAGCTTACCCGGCTCATTCAAGGCCTTTGCCGCGGATGAAAAACAGATCTTTGCTCATTTGATCGAGTGTGCCGATTTCATCGAAAATCTTTCGGTTTCCCAAGGCTGTGATTTTCACCTCGGTCTTGAACCGGAGCCCTTGGGGCACTTCGAGAACACCAGTGAGACGATCGCATTTTTCGCTCGGCTCTTCGCCGCTGCCCCGAATCCTGAGGTGGTGCGCAGACGCATCGGAGTGAACTATGACACCTGTCATTTCGCCTTAGAGTATGACGATTGCGTGAGCTCGTTGAACGCTTTGCGCGAGGCAGGAATTCGCATTTCCAAAGTCCACCTATCGGCAGCCCTAGCGTTGGATCCGCATAACGAAGATGCCATCAACGCACTGCGTGCCTTTGATGAGCCTACGTATTTGCATCAGGTGCTCTTGCGGCAATCCCATGGTGAGATCACACGCTTCGCGGACTTGCCTGAATTTTTTGCGGCGGATGCGGCGATTTGGCGAGATGCCGAAGAAGCGCGCGTGCATTTTCACATTCCATTGGACGCTGATCCGCGAGCACCCTTGCGCTCCACACGCGATCACGCACAGCATTTACTCGCCTATGCTCAAATGCATCCAGATTTTTGCCAGCACTACGAAATCGAGACCTACACTTGGGGCATTTTGCCCGACGGCATGCAACGCCCCATCGAACAACATCTTGCAGCTGAATACCGCTGGGTATTGCAGCATATTTCATCATGAAACGCCTGCTATCTTTCATCGCACTCGTCGCAGTGAGCATGCTGCTGAATTCCTGCCTTGATGGCAAAGAAGAATATTGGTTTGAGGCGAATGGCAGTGGACGCATCCAGAGCGAATATCGGCTTCCCGGATTTGCGATTGCATCGATGGGCGGCGAGCCTGAGCTACGTAACAAGATTGAAGCATTTTTCGAAAAAGAACCTTCGATCACCCTGACAAAACTGGACATCGCAGCGCAGGGTGCACAAACCATTTTGCATGTGGAAGCGCAGTTTGATTCGATCAGAGACTTTGCAAAGCTTTTCGAGAGCAAAGCCGCCGTAACGGGTGAGGCAAAGGCGGATGATCTGCCTGAGCCACTGCAGAATTTGTTAGGTGATTTTGACATCAAGCGCCAAGGGCTAGCAGTCCACTTTGATCGATCGATCACACCAAGCAAGCTTTTCGGACAAGGCTTACTTGCCCCCAGTGCCAAGCAGTTAGATGGTCACCAGCTCCAATACATCATGCACCTCCCCACGCTGCCAACCGAGCACAACGCCCATCAGGTCAGCAATGAAGGAAAAACTCTCGTGTGGAACTTTGCACTGAAAGATGCCATGAAGCAACCGATCAAGACGAATTTCCGCACGCCCATCCCCCTGCCTTGGTGGATCTGGCCGCTGCTAGCCGTCATCATTTTTGCTTGCAGCTGGCTACTGCGCCGCTTGCTAGCCATCGGCAAAAAGTCTGCGTGATGTGAGCTTGCCAGCAAGCACTCATCGGCATAGACTCCTCGTCAACACTTATCCCATTCCACTCTTGAAATCATTTATCGATCTCGGCGTCCGTGCCGATCTCTGCCAAGGCCTCACCGAGCTAGGCATCGAGACTCCTACTCCCGTGCAGCTTCAGGCCATTCCCTTTCTCATCGAGAAGGAACAGGACCTCATCGCCCAAGCCCAAACTGGCACTGGAAAAACCGCGGCTTTTGGTTTGCCGCTGCTGATGAAAATCGATCCAGCATTTCCGAAAATTCAAGGCTTGGTCATCGCCCCTACGCGCGAACTCGCCAAGCAAATTGGAAAGCAGCTATTTCGCTTTACAAAATTTAGCACCAAGGTGTTCGTCGAAGTACTTTCAGGTGGTGACCCCATCGATCGCCAAGTCGCAGCGCTCCAACGCCCCACACATATCATCGTAGTAACCCCTGGTCGACTACTCGACCTCCTCAAACGCCGCGCACTCACCTTAGAGCACGTGAAATACTTGATCCTCGATGAGGCCGACGAGATGCTCAGTATGGGATTCCGCAAGGAGTTGCAGGAAATCTTTTCCCACATCAAGCAACGCCGTGCCACTTGGTTGTTTTCTGCCACCATTCCGCCTGCCATCGAGCAACTCACACGCGAGCACATGGCGAAAAATGCACCAGTGCTCAAAATCGATCGCGCACATGTGGTCAATCGACAAATCTCCCACCAATGCATGATCGTCGGCAACGAGGACAAAATGCAAGTGCTCGTCGATTTCCTCAACAAGCATCACGACGAACGAGGGATCATTTTTTGCCGCACTCGCGTCTCCGCGATGAAAGTCGCCGATCAGCTCAAGAAGCACGATTTCACACTAGAGCTCCTGCACGGTGACATTATGCAAAAGGACCGCGATAAAGTCATGCGCTCGTTCAAGAAGGAACGCGTCCGTTTACTCGTGGCTACCGATGTTGCCGCGCGCGGCATTGATGTCGCCGACCTGTCCTTTGTCATTCATCACCAGCTGCCTGAGCAAATGGAATCCTACACCCACCGCAGTGGTCGCACCGCACGCGCGGGAAAAGCAGGACGCTCCCTTGCTCTCGTGCATCCCAAGGAAAAACACAAGCTCAAGGAACTCGAAGAGCATCTCGGCATTCACTTTAGCGAACTCCGCTGAGCCCACCGCTACGGAGTATCCTTGCCCCAGGTCACGCCACGTTGCTTGCGCCAATCACGAAACGCAGCAGCCTGCTCGCGCTTCGAAAGCATCCGCCGTGTGCCATCTTCTTGGAGAAATTTCTCAAACTCGGATGCCTCCGCCGTGCTTCTTGGTTTTGTCACAGTCACAACCTCTGCCGTCACATCTTCCTCTAGTGACGTATTCTGCAGCTCCATTTGCCTCAATCGATAAGAGATTTTTAACAGAAAAATCAACACCAACAGCAACAGCACGCTCAACACGCCAAAAGATAAAACCAACAAAGCATAAACATCGGAGAGGGTCGTCTGCATGGCTAAGGTCTAGCAAACCTCACGCAACATGACAAATGCAAATGCGGGAAAGACAATTTTTGAACAAAAGCGCTTATAAGAAGCGTTATGCTGTTGGTAAATCCATGCAGGCTGAGTCACCCATCTTCACGCCCTGCCTCCACTCACCAATCAAACAAATCCATGAAAGCAAAAATTCTACCCATTTCCCTGACATGCATCGTCGGAGCCATCGGCTTCATGATCGGTCAAAAATCGAGCGCTCCTACCGCGACCGATTCGGACAGTGTAGCTCTCGTCAATGATCGCGGCGGCAACCTATCCGCCACTTCCGCAAGCAGCGCGACCCGCACCTCATTGTCATCGCGCAATCCAGAAAGTTCGAACGCAAAAGCCGGAGCGAACATCAGCAAAGGTGATGCCCTCACGCGCCTTGAGGAAATCAAAAACATTCACGATCCACTCGATCGCGCCCGCATGTGGTTGCAATTTGTCGATGGCCTTAGCGCCGAGGAATTTGAAGGTGTCGTCGCTGCATTTCGTGCCGATGGCTCCAGCCAGACCAACATGGGCGACTACGCACTCTTGCTCAATGCTTGGGCAAAGGTCGATCCCGTCGCCGCCTTGGACTACGCAAAAGCTAACACCAGCAATCCTTTTGCACGCCAAACCATTCTTGCGACTTGGGCTGCTAACGATCCCAATTCCGCCATCGCTTGGGCCAAAGGCAATCATGAGGGCGATGGTCCCAATCCTTGGATGGTCGGCGTCATCCGTGGCCTTGCCTTCCAAGACCCCGAGCTAGCCTCATCTCTCCTCAAAGAAATGCCACGCTCCGTAGAACGTGGCCAAGCGCTTGATAGCCTACTACCCGCGCTTCTGAAACAAGGAACTGATACAGCTCGCAGCTGGGCCTCCTCGATCACTGATGAAGCCTTGCGTGAGGGTGCCATCATGCGCATCGCCGAGCGCACCCTTGATTCAGATCCCGAAGGCACAGCTGACTGGTTGATCGCCAATCCCTCCGAGGCCACAAACCGCCGCATGGATGATGCCTTGAGCGCAATGGCCCGCAAGGATGAATCCTCTGCACTCGCCTACTACAATCAATTGCCCGCGGGTGATTCTCGCAGCAACGCCCTGCGCGGCATTGTCAATCACATCGCTCAAGAAGATCCCGCCAAAGCCGTAGCTCTGATGGATCAACATAGCGGCGATGTAAACAACCGCGTTGTCGAGCAATTCGTCTGGCACTCCTTCCGCAAAGATCCCGGCACAGCCGTCAGCAGCATCGCACGCATGACCAACGTCGAGGAGCGAGATCGCATGTATAGCCGTACTATTGAATGGTGGATGGGCCGCGATGAACAAGCTGCGATGAAGTGGGTATCAGGAAATACCCTTCCAGAGAATGTCATCAATCGCCTCAACCGTAACATCGAGCGCCGCCAGCAACGCGATAACTAATTTCACGACAGCTGTTATTAGCACTCGATGGCAAAATGCTCTACTCCTCAGGATGAGTAGGGCATTTTTATTTTGCCGAGATCCGCTGAGCTAGGCTAAATTCGTCGCAATGCAAAAAAAAATCACTGCCAGGGGATCACAGACTCCTGAGGGCCATACATGATTTTTACCGGTGTCCCCACCTTGGTCACGCTATAAAGCAAAGGTGAAAAATCTTTCGGCATGCGAATGCAACCATGCGAGGCAGGTTCACCAGGCTGCGGAATCAATCCAACGTGCAAGCCAATACCATACGATGTTAAACGCTGCCAGTAAGGCATCGGCGCAGGATTGTATTTTTCACCAGGCTTCAAAATCACACTTGGGGTCGCATCAGGATTGGTAACATTTCCTAACTCATCAGATACCCAGCCGTATTTGTTCGAGTGCTTATCCACGATTTTTTCCATCACAAAATAATTCCCCGCTGGCGTGCCGCGCCCCTCTTTGCCCGTTGCTACATAGCACCAGCCAATCATCCGATCCCCTCGCTTCACAATCGCTTTCTGTGAGGTAAGATTGATCCGCACAGAAACCTCACCATCTCCCCCTTGATCATGCCATTCATAAAGAACATGCTCAGCCTTAGGTGGTGGACCCGTTGGCTTTACCACGCATGAAGGGAGGAAGGCCATTAAAGAGGCTGCAAGCGTGAAAAAAATCAATTGTTTCATAGATCAATAAAAGCGAAATAAATACCGATAAACACAGCGCGCGGACGCTGACGAATCAACATTACAAGGTCAATCTTTTTTCGTTAGCTCATCGTCAGACGCACTTACTACGACCTCGCCGAGCTCAATCGGCATCGCTTCCACTGCAGCTTCGCAGCATCTAGGTTCTGCGCACTCGGCTGATTCACCGACGACGACATCATCTTCGGCCTCATGAGCTTTCAATCGACCACCATTTTCCAACAATTCAATCGCCTCTTGCTGCATAAACTCCACTTGATCCAGCGCAATGTTTGGATCTTTGATCAAAAATACATCCCCTTCTTTGCGATGTTCATACACCCGCAAAATCCCCGACGGCACGGCTTGGGTATCTTTTTCTACCAACACTTTCTGCCGCTCTAGCATCACTGCCAAAATAAAGCGTACTTTTTCCGTATGCTCTTCCTCCTCCTCGACCAATCGACGCAACAAATCAATCGGACTCTCTTTTGTTACTTCCAGTTTTTCACTCGCCACCGGCGCTTTGTATTGCGTCTTCCACTGTGAAAATTGCCCTACCCGTTCATCCTTACTCTGCTCCCAGCCATCGATCGAGTAGTCCTTACGCAGCCAGCCCGATGACTCAGGATCAGGAAAAATCGCGGCCACGATCACTTCTCCGTCCACAAAATGTTTACCCGTCACCACGCAGGTGTGGGTGCGGGATCTGATATGCCAAGATTCGCCAAAAGCCATGCGCTTTTCTGCCTCGAATCGACAGCGTAATCAAGGCAATTCCCTCTAGCTATGACTTCCACCAAAACAATGATAGCCGCTTATGCGCCTGATGCGTTTTTTTGCAGCCAGTCAACTCAGTTTCCCCCGCCCCTTCAGCACCAGCATCCACGCAAAATTGCATGCCACGAGGATCGCCGCCAGTCCTACGTGCAGAACTTGCACCCAGCCGTAAACGTGGATTTGAGACATTACCAAGCCCAGAATCATTTGTGCCATGACAATCCCGATCACGATTTTCTCGGGTAATCCGATCACATAACGCTGATCTTGTTTCATCTGCCACATGGCCCAAACAGTCAGAGCCACGATCAACCAAGAAAAACTTCGATGAACCAAATACACCATCGAGTGCTCCAAGGTATCCCCCCATTCCGAGCGTGGCACAGACAGATACTTCGAGAGCTCATCCGTCAATTCGCGCACTTGTGAGCCCATCACACCTTCCACCAACACTAACAAAAACAAACCACTCACTAGCCACGATAACAGCCGCCGCGATGACTCGCTGGTAAATTCGCGCTTCCACGGCACAACTTGACCATACCACACTACGAAAACTTGCACGATCAGCAGCAAAAACGCCAAGGCCATGTGCGTAGTCAGCACCCCAGGCGAAAGCCCACTATAGACCACACGAGCCCCCATCAACGCATTGATTAACACCAAGGCCAAGGCCGCAAAGGATGCAAAAAACAACAGCGGCTTGCTCTTGCGATACCCGAACGATAGCACAAAGGTAAGTAAGGTAAAGAGCCCTACCGGTAAGCTAAACAAGCGATTCACGAACTCTGTCCAAACATGGCGCGCATTAAATTCCTCACGCAGAATCGCTTCACTGATCGTATTTGGATCACGCCCCATCCGCTCGGCCTTGCGTTGGAATTTGGCAATGTCCAGCTTCTCAAAATCCACATCTTCCACTTTCGTCGGTGGAATCAGGCAGCCCCAACACTTTGGCCAATCCGGGCAACCCATACCTGCACCGCTTACCCGCACGATCGCGCCCACAAACATCAATGCCAACACGGACACCAGCGCCGCCATGGCGCATCGTTGAAACCATTTTCCTGCCATCTCGACCACAACATGCACCGCATGCAGCGGAATTTCATCTCTTTTTTATAAAAATGTTTTTCTCCCATAGACGTCTGGAAAAAAATCCGCTAAGCATTGCCGCGTGAGCGAAACTCCTTCCCAGATACCCGCAGAATCCACAGCAGCCTCCGGAGCCGCCCCAAGCCTCGAAAAATCCAGTGTGTCCACCACCACCATCCTTACTGTTGTCGTAGCACTAGTCGCTGGCTTCTTGATCCCCAGCACCCTGAAAGGCAAGAAAGATGATGCACAAAAAGATCTCTACAGCGCCCAAGCCGAGCTCGCCAGCCGCACAGCTGTGATCAATGCCGAGCGCGCGCGCCAAGGACTGCCGCCGATTGAAGGAATCGACCAAGACTCCCCCGAGCAAATCGCCTCGCGCCTCACCAAAGACGCAGCCACGCTCGCCAACCTATCTGATCGCTTCCGCATTCTACTCTCCCAAAAGGAAGCCACGATTACCGAAAAAAACAACTCTCTCCTCACATCCGAGCAAGCACGTCAGTCCCTCACCTCACAACTCGCTAAGCTGCAAAACCAGCTCGATAAAACTCTTGCCGACGGCTCAGACATTGATGGCATTCGTAATCAACTCGATGAAGCACGCAATAGCCTTGCGCCCCTTCAGGCCAAGCTCGCCGAATTCTCCAACCGCCCGACTCTCGAAGAAATGGCTCTCGCCAAAGCTCGCATCGCTGAGCTCGAAGCGCGCATCGCCACTCTCGAAGCAACGCCCCCAACCACCGAAGCACCCAAACTTTTCGCAGAAAACGCCGCCGAGCTCGCCCCCGCCGCCCAATCACTATTCCGAGGTCTCAGCGAGCTTGAAGAAAAACCCGACCTCGATGTGGTATCCGCTTATAAACCTTTCCCTAGCGAATACGGCGCTACCAAGCTGCGCGAGATCAGCTTCGGCATTGGATCGTCACAGATCAATCCATCCGATAAACTTGCTCTAGGCGATGCCCTAGCCTCGCTACCTGAAGGCTCAATGATCCTCGTCGTTGGCTACTCTTCCGCCTCAGGCAATACCGATGCCAACCGTCGCCTTTCGTCCGAACGCGCTACAGAGGTAGCAAGGAACATCGATATGGCAAAACCCGGCAACCAATCCGTGCAGGCGGTCTTCCTGGGTCAGACCCAAAGATTTTCTAGTAGCATCGCCGAGCGCAACCAAGTGTGCGAAGTCTGGCAGATCGATCAAAAAAAATAACCGACACACGTCTCAATTGACTTCACCTTAACCCTGTCCTGACAACCGGACTCCACAAACCTATCTCCATGGACACCATCAAAATGCTACTCGCCGCCACCACTGCACTGCTCCTCGGAGCCCTCGCATGGAATTGGCAACAACAAAACACAGCCGCTAAGGACGCGCCCAAGGCCGAACTCGAACGCGTCAAACGCCAACTTGCAGAAATCGCGCGCGAGGAGCAAAACCTCGCAGCAGAAAAACGTTTGCGCGACCTCGGCATGACAGCCTCACCTGATGTCAGCAAGGCCAGCCCTAGCGAAGTCGAGGAAAAAGAAGCCCAACTCCGTGCCATCGAGGAGCAAAACAAGCGCCTGCAAGAAGAACTCGCCCTCAAGGAGAAAGAAAAAAATCTTGCCGAAAAAGAAGGTGGACTGATCGCCCAGCGCGATCTCGAAAAAAGCGACAAGGAACTACGCCGTGCGCGCCAGATTACTGAGGCTCTGCTCATGGCCAAAGTCATCGAATACGTAGCGGACCCCACAACAGGATCCTTTGTCACCATGCAATTGCTGATGCCCGAAAACGTCAGCGTTGATACGATCCTCTCCGTGCGCCGCAAAGATGGCATCGCAGGCAACGTCAAGATCCGCGAAATCGTCGGAGGTGAAGCCATCGCCGATGTGCTCCCAGGCATTGGACCCTTCGCTCCCGAAGCCGGTGACGAGCTTATCCTCGCCCCAGCTTTTTGATGGAATTGAGAGACACAAGACTTGAGATGTAAGACTCAAGACTGTCAGACATCAGAGGTAAGACTTGAAAAAGACCGGCGTCTCGCTTGTCTCTTAGCCTAACGTTTGATTTCAATTAGGATGATGGAGATCTGCGCTTTGGAGTAGTTTCCAGCCTTGGCGGAAATAGGCAACTCCAGACCACACCGTGAAAAACGCGGCCAAGGCACAAGGGTAAATGGGATCAATCACCACAAAACGCAACATCACCCAGCCTAACGCAAACATCTGCGCAAAGGTGCACACTTTCCCGCTCCAGTGCGGATCGATTTTCACCGTGACCTTGCAATACCATAAAATTCCGATCCCGCCGAGAATCACACAATCGCGCACGATCACCAAGGCCGTGAACCACAGTGGAATGCGCCATCCCGCGCTGCCCCAGTCCACCAAGGAAAGCGTAATGATCCCCGTCAACAACAGCGTTTTATCAGCGATCGGATCAATCATCGCGCCAAACGCCGAGCGCTGATTGAAATGCTTGGCAATGAATCCATCGATCGCATCCGAGGCCGATGCCACCACAAACACCACCAAGGCGGCAATACGCAGCGCCTCCTGCGCCCGCCCCTCCTTGATGCTAACACCATAGTAAATGGCCAGCACCGCAAACACCGGCACCATCATCAATCGACCCAAGGTAATTTTGCTAGCAAAGGTCATACCGCAGTATCGTCAATCCTTTCCCTCACATCAAGGAAAATCGAAAATGAGGGTTCCTGCGGGATTGCCGCCCGCCACCGCGTTCTCCAACCGACGGAAAACCGCTCCAACGAGAAGCGCAAGCTTTCCTGCGAGGATTACAAGCTTTCCGACGTGTAAGAAAGCCTTTCCAACGGGATTTAAAGCCTTTCCAACGGGATTTAAAGCCTTTCCAACGAGAGTTAAAGCCTTTCCAACGGGATTTAAAGCCTTTCCAACGAGAAAGAAAGCTTTTCTCACGAGAAACAAAGCCTTTCCAACGGGAAAGAAAAGCTATCCCCACGATAAAAAAATGTCTGAATCACGGTTTTCTAACGATACCCTAGATTGAATGCCTTGAAAACTCACTGCCGCCGTTTGAAATTCTCGCGCAGAGTCGCGGAGACGCAGAGGAAGAAGTCGTGGGAACGTGGAGAAAGGCTCAATGGGTTAGCCCAAGGTAGCTTGCATAAAAAGTGCCCAGTCGAGCTTGAAGCAAAAAAACGCGAAGGGAAATCCGACAACCTAGCAACTGGGTATACGCGAAGTGAAAGCAATTTTGCCGAAATCCTAACTGGGATCAAGGCGTTCCTGTGGGGCTTTGGACATAGGAGATTTCACTTCATACAACTGCTCGTTTACCCAAGCAGGATTCCACTGTGCGCCTTCGAGCGGTGGCGTATCATCTTCTTCGAGGGCTGCCAGGAACGCTGGATCATCAAAAGGATCTGTGCCGTTTTTTTCATGCTCATTCGAGATACGATCTGATTCTTTCATGCTGGAAGTTTATGATTCATGAAACGGCTGTCAACTCCCCAGGCATGAAAACAACCCCAGAAATCAGCTTCGTTTCCTTCCTTTGCTTCTGTGAAAAATTCGACAGAAGGTAACAAAGGAAACAAAGACATAGCCCTGCCTTACGTCCTAACGGGACGATTCAACACGAGCCCACGATTTCAATCGTGGGTTTTCTCCCCCACCCGATCTCTTACGCGTCCCAACAGGACGCATCGATTTGACGGAGGCTACGGTCCCCATGGTTGAAACCATGGGCTCGCGATTGAGCTGTCCCCTTGGGACAAAGAATCACTTCGTTTCCTTCCTTTGCTTCTGTAAAAATTCGACAGAAGGTAACAAAGGAAAGGAAGACATAGCCAATGTCTTACGTCCTAACGGGACGATTCA
>Ga0208597_1000507_pt1 | contig 15343 bp, 13 predicted proteins | sample LakMenEpi05May12_FD_150673 | JGI IMG/M metagenome (GOLD analysis project Ga0208597, IMG submission 150673) | Freshwater microbial communities from Lake Mendota, WI - 05MAY2012 deep hole epilimnion (SPAdes) | ecosystem: Environmental > Aquatic > Freshwater > Lake > Epilimnion/Euphotic zone ...
GGCAAATAAACGGGCTTTTTGGGGGTGCTCAATCCCTTTTTTCCTTAATTTCGAGCCTTAATTAAAAGCGCAACCGAATCTTATGGCTGAAGTGATTTTAATGCCCCGCTTAAGTGATACAATGACCGAAGGTGTTATTGCAGCTTGGCACAAAAATGTGGGCGATGCGGTAAAAAAAGGTGATTTATTAGCTGAAATCGAAACAGATAAAGCAACCATGGAGCTTGAAAGCTACCAAGAGGGTGTTTTATTGCATATAGGTACTACAAAAGGAGGCAAATTGCAAGTCAATGATTTGCTTGCTATTATTGGTAAAGCTGGTGAAGATGTTGCTTCACTAATAGCATCTGTTGGAGCGGGTGCACCTGCTGCAGCGCCAGCTACGGAGTCTGCGCCAGCTGCTGCTGCTGCACCTGCGGCTCCCGCTGCTAGTGCTGCATTAGATGTTGCTGCCATGGAAGAAGTGGTGCTTATGCCACGCTTAAGCGATACCATGACAGAAGGTGTGATTGCGGGTTGGCAAAAAAATGTAGGAGATACGGTTAAAAAAGGGGAAGTGTTAGCGGATATCGAAACCGATAAAGCAACCATGGAACTTGAAAGTTATAAAGACGGCATTTTATTATACCAAGGTGCTAAAGCTGGAGAAAAAATTTTAGTGAACGATTTACTTTGCGTGATTGGTGCTGCAGGTACAAATGTAGATGCGATTGTTGCTGCCGTAAAAAGCGGTGCTGGTGCAACTGCGCCTGCTGCTGCTTCAAACGCTGCACCTGCTGCTCCTTCAATGCCAGCGCCAGTTGTTGCTCCGGTTGCTTCAGCTCCTGCCGTTCAGGCCGTTGTAAATGAAGGTCGAATTTTTGCGAGCCCGCTTGCCAAAAAAATGGCAGAAGAGCGTGGCATTGATTTAAGATATGTAAAAGGTACTGGCGATAATGGACGTATCACAAAATTTGATATTGACGGATATGTTCCAGCTGCTGCATCTGCTGCATCAGCTCCACAAGCTGTAACTGCTGCTTCAGCGCCGCAAGTAGCTGCTGGTGTTGTGAGTTTTGAAGACCAGCCGGTTTCTCAAATGCGTAAAACAATTGCGCGCCGCTTAAGTGAAAGTTTATTTACAGCGCCACATTTTTACATCACGATGAGCATTGATATGGACGCCGCTGTTGCAGCGCGTGCAAAAATTAATGAAGTGGCACCGGTAAAAATTAGTTTCAATGATATGGTTGTTAAAGCAACAGCACTTTCATTAAAACAACATCCAAAAATTAATAGTAGTTGGCTTGGTGATTCTATTCGTACCAACCATCATATAAATATTGGTATTGCTGTTGCAGTAGACGAAGGTTTACTCGTTCCAGTAGTACGTTTTGCAGACACCAAAACACTCAGTGAAATTGGTGTTGCTGTAAAAGGCTTTGCGCAAAAAGCAAAAGATAAAAAATTACAACCTTCAGATTGGGAAGGCAGCACATTTACCATTTCTAACTTAGGTATGTTTGGCGTAGACGAGTTTACGGCCATCATCAATCCTCCAGATGCTTGTATTTTAGCAGTGGGTGGTATTGCACAAGTACCTGTTGTAAAAAATGGACAAGTAGTGCCTGGTAACGTCATGAAAGTTACCCTTAGCTGTGACCACCGCGTTGTGGACGGTGCAGCCGGAGCCGCTTTCTTACAAACCCTAAAGTCTCTGTTAGAAGAGCCTTTAAGGATGCTTGCATAACTGTTTCAGTAATCATTTAATCCATATCACATCCTATGGGTGCGCCTGGTGCAATTTCTTTGTGCTTTGGTAAACTTATATCTTTAGGATGCGCTATACGTTCCATCATATACGTATAATGGGCTTTGTATTTATTTAATTTTACTTGTTCCCCTGCCCATTTTTTTAGTGCATTTAATTTTTCATGGCAAATAGATTTTACCATGTAATTACTTTGTTCTGATTGCGATACACCTAAAAGCCAGGTTACCACCATTTGTTGTGTTTGTAATCCTACTGCTTCCTGTAAGCCCTTGCCTAATGGTTTTTGGTAGGTTTCTGCAACGACTGCATCGATGAGTTCAGCAAAGCCAATAGCTTCACCTCTTGCTTTATTAATGGTTAAACGGTTGGCTCTTTCTGGATTAAATAAAAATGCGAGTTCAAAATCTGCGAGTGCTTCTGCAGCAGATAATGGATCAAAACTCATGCCTGTTCTTTTGGCAAAAAGTTCGCCACTATAATATAAAGGAGGTCTTGGTGGAATTTGCGCAACAATAAATTCTGGTAATGTTAATGTAGTTGGCGATAAGCAAGCTACGGCAGCAGCCAATGCTTTTTGTTGCATGGCAGCAGGAACAAAGCTTGGCTTTTTTTGTTCATCACCTCTTGTGCTATAACTATAATCGATACCACCAATTAATTTGCAAACTGCTTCTAATTGATAACGGTGGTAATTGTATACAGGCACAAGTACGTCTTCGAGTGTAGCAAGTGGCGCGCCAATTCTAATTGTATTTTCAGAAAATTGATTCAGGGCTTTTTCTCTAACAGCAAGCGTATTTTTTAACCCAATAGTAGCGTCTTTTTCATTGTCCCATAAATGCGCATTGGGGTGAAAGCCGCTCGCAGCGCGTGCGTCCGCATCTGCAATAAATAAGAGTCCTTGCTTTGTATTTTCTGCTAATAAATTTTGAAGTGCTTTTGTTTCATCGGTATTTTTTTCAAAATCTTGGTATCCATACATGATGGCTCTTTTGTCCCAGGCGCCAATTTCGTTGGTATACACTTTTGAAAAATCTATTGCTCCTTTTTCATTCACAAAAATATTTGGATGCGGATAATCCATTACAGATGCTCTATCATTATAACTAGATGCATAATTGTGTTGCAAGCCAAGGGTATGTCCAATTTCGTGTGCAGAGAGTTGACGTAAGCGCTGAAGTGCGGCTTCTCTCATAGTGTTAGGCACAGGCTTTCCTGTTTCGTAGGGTGCGAGTAATCCTGTAAAAATTAAATAGTCTTGTCTTACACGTAGTGAGCCTAATGTAACCTGACCTTTAATAATTTCTCCAGTGCGCGGGTCTGTTACGGTAGCGCCATAACTCCATCCTCTGGTAGAACGGTGCACCCAATTAATCATATTGTACCTGATATCCATGGGGTCGCAACTATCCGGAAGCACTTTTACAATAAATGCATTTTTGTAACCCGCTGCTTCAAAAGCTTGATTCCACCAGCGGCCGCCTTCTAAGAGCGCAGATCTAATAGGTTCTGGTGTGCCGTTGTCTAAATAATAAACAATAGGTGTAACGGGTTCGCTAACCTGCGCAGAAGGATCTTTTTTAGCGAGTCGATGCCTAGATATAAATTTTTGATCGATGGGGGTTGTAAAGTCAGAACTGTAATCGAAATACGAGATGCCAAAATACCCGCTTCTAACATCATATTTTCTTGGTTTATACTGATTATCAGGAAGTTGAACAAAGGAATAATGCATGCGAAGCGTAATGGCTTCTGGTGAAGGCGTTACCGCTGTTACAAACCTGCCAGCGTCGGAACCACCTGTAAATGTAATGCTTGCTTCAAATTCTGAATTGAGCGGAAAGTTTTTTGTGTTACTAAAATACATCGCAGAGCGCGGTTCGTTAAACGAATAAGTGCCCTGACGCATAGCTTTAATTTTATCTGCTGCGCCATGTGTGTCTTTCACAAAAAAGGAAGTAGCATCCACTAATAAATGACCGGCCTGTTCTTCTTCGATAACAAAAGAGCCGATGGTAGAACTTGCAAAAGATTCTTTTACCGCCCTTTTTTCGTTTTTATCGGAACTGCTGGCACGGTAGTCGTAATTGGGTTGTACCAGTAATAATTTTTTACCAACGCGCTCAAAAAATACAATTTTAGTATCTCCAATTTGTCCTCTGTCTAGCCCAATATCATTAGATCCTAAACCAGCAGGTAATGAATGAACAAATAAAAATTCTTGACCTAACTTATCAATATCTAACCAAATTTTTCCAGTGGCTTCGTCTATAAAAAAAGTGAAAAATCCAGATTGACGTTTCATGTTTTTTGTTTTTTCAAAAACAAAATTTGTTGTCTGTGCAAATACAAACGAAGGAATTACAAGAATGATTAAAAAAAGAAAACGGCGCATGGGTTTATTTTTTGAATTTGAATCACTACTGAGTGTAGTCCTTTAAAGATAGGAATAAAAAAATCCTGTTACAATTTGTAACAGGATTTTTTTATTGAAACAACCGAGTAATCGGTTATTGAATTAAGCGTTTGGCGTTTCTGTTGTTGCCGGCGCTTCAAAAAGCGTAGGGGCTACAACTGGCGCTGGTGCTGCAACTGGAGCAGGAGCGGCTACTTTTTTAGGAGCTACTTTTTTTACTGCTTTTTTAGCAACAACTTTTTTAGCTACTGGCTTTTTTGCAACAGCTTTTTTAGGAGCTACTTTTTTAACAGCTTTTTTAGCTACTGGTTTTTTTGCAACCGCTTTTTTAGGAGCTACTTTTTTAACAGCTTTTTTAGCAGCTGGTTTTTTTGCAGCGGCTTTTTTAGGAGCTACTTTTTTTACTGCTTTTTTAGCAGCTGGTTTTTTTGCAGCAGCTTTTTTCGCCGCTTTTTTAGCAGTTGGTTTTTTTGCAGCGGCTTTTTTAGGAGCAGCTTTTTTCACTGCTTTTTTAGCAGTTGATTTTTTTGCAGCAGCTTTTTTAGGAGCAGCTTTTTTCACTGCTTTTTTAGCAGCTGGTTTTTTTGCAGCGGCTTTTTTAGGAGCAGCTTTTTTTGCTTTTGCCATGGTATAGTTGTTTGTTTGGGTTAAAAGTTTGAATTGTAAAGTTAAAATATATTTTGAGACTATATAAAAAATAATTTTTTCAAAACGCCCAGGGTATAAGCCCTGCTTTAATTTGATCAATTAGTATGTATCTTTGAAAAATGACAGCGCAACCTAACAATCCCAAAAAAACACTTGTTGTAGGAGCTTCCGAAAATCCGGAGCGTTATAGTTATTTGGCTACTAAATTACTCGTTTCGCATGGACATCCTGTTGCGTGTATAGGTCTTAAGCCGGGTCATATCGATGATACACCCATTGTAACCGGCGAGCCCGTATTAACAGATATCCATACCATTACTTTGTATGTAAATCCTGCTGCACAGCACGCCTTAATACCTTATCTGTTTTCATTAAATCCGAAACGTATTATATTTAATCCGGGCACAGAAAATGAAGCTTTTGTAATGGTGGCAAAGCAAAAAGGCATTGAAACCATGGATGCTTGCACACTTGTACTTTTAAATACCGGGCAGTATTAACCTTTTTTAAGTCAACCCAAACCAGCGCTCCAATTGGCTCTGTCAAGGGATCTGTACTGAACGGCTTCTGCGATATGTTCAGGTAAAATATTTGGAGCACCCGCTAAATCTGCAATGGTACGGCTCACTTTAATAATGCGGTGGTAGGCCCTAGCACTTAAATTTAATTTTTCCATGGCCGCTGCTAGTAAGGCTTTGCTATTATCACCCAGGGGACAAAAAATGGCTAATTCTTTATTAGAAATTTGTGCGTTGGTATAGCTATTGGTAAAGCCCTGGTACCGTTTTTTTTGAATATCCCTAGCCGCTAAAACCCTTTCTCTGATACTATTTGATTCTGATACCCGGGTGGTACGGTCAAGTTCGTGATGGGTAACGGGGGTTACTTCTACATGAAGGTCTATGCGGTCGAGGAGTGGGCCAGATACCCGGTTTAAATATTTTTCTACAGCGCCCGCCGGACAGCTGCAGGTTTTTGTTGGATGGTTGAAGTAACCGCAAGGGCAGGGGTTCATGGAGGCAATGAGCATGAAATTGGCTGGGTAAGTAAGCGACATGCTGGCCCTTGCGATGCTTACCATACGCTCTTCCATGGGTTGACGGAGTACTTCTAAAACGGATCTTTTAAATTCTGGTAATTCATCCAAAAACAAAACGCCATTATGGGCCAATGAAATTTCGCCGGGTTGTGGATGACTACCCCCGCCTATCAGTGCAATGTCTGAAATGGTATGATGCGGTGATCTGAAAGGTCTTGTTTGTACTAAGTAAGACCCTGCGGCTAATTTTCCAGCCACACTATAAATTTGAGTTGTTTCTAGAGCTTCCGCTACATTTAGTGGAGGCAAAATACTAGGTAGCCTTTTGGCGAGCATGGTTTTTCCGGCGCCTGGAGGTCCAATTAAAATAACGTTGTGTGATCCTGCCGCCGCAATTTCTAGGGCCCGTTTAATATTATCTTGGCCACTCACTTCACTAAAATCAATGCTTGAAAGTGTAGTATCCTGGTTTAAAAATGATTCCGGATTCATTTGGTTGGTAGGACGATACTTGCCTGAAGCAAAAAAATCTACTACTTCTTGTAAATGCGCCACGCCATAAACGTTTAGGCCTTCTACCATGGAAGCCTCATTGGCATTGGCAGCGGGTAAAATAATGCCAAGTGCTTTTTCTTTTTTTGCGCGCATGGCCATGGCCAGTGCACCTCTGATCGGATGAATGGTGCCGTCTAAACCCAGTTCACCCATGAGCATGTAATTATGAATTTGTGCTTCTTGAATAAGTTGGTCGCTAGCGGCTAAAATTCCTATCGCAATGGGGAGGTCAAATGCGGAACCCGTTTTTTTAATATCGGCGGGGGCTAAATTAATCACCACTTTAATGCGTGGCATACTAAAGCCATTGGATTTGATGGCGCTCTCCGTTCTTTGTAAACTTTCTTTGATGGCAATGTCTGGAAGGCCTACAATTTGATAGCCCTGGCCCATACTAACGTTTACTTCCACAATAATAGTGATGGCATCAACGCCCATCACTGCGGCTCCCATTGTTTTTACAAGCATATAATCTCTTTGATACTTGTAGAAAGGTAAGGGCTGTAATGCCTTATAAAAACGATACCGAATAAATACCTGAAAAAATAACGGGGTAAAAAAAATTAGAGATTTTTTAATAAATCCACAACACCTTCTCTTTTTAAAATTAGATAGCCAAGGCGATCATCGCTAATGCCTTCTTTTAATTGGTAATTGAAAACAAGCTCACCATCATTGATACTTGTTTCAAAATATTTGAATTGAATATTGGGGTACTGTTTTAAGTTGTCGCCAATTTCGTAGAGGTGCGTTGATAATATAAACAACGAAGGTTTGATTTTTCGAAGGCCCTCAATTACAGCTGTACTGCATTTCATGGCATCTTCTACATTGGTACCTTTAAAGAGTTCATCAATTAAGATGAGCCAATTTTTTCCGTCGTTAATTTTTTCGATGGTATTTTTTATGCGCTTGACTTCGTTGTAAAAATAGCTTTCCCCTTTTATAATGTTATCCATCACATTGATGTTGCTGAGTAATCCATCAAATAAGGTAAGTTCCATGGTTTTTGCAGGAACACCCATGCCCAAATGTGCCAGGTAAACGCTGATGCCAACGGCTTTAATAAAAGTACTCTTGCCCGCCATATTGGCGCCCGTTAAAAATAAAAAGTTACTGTCTTTTTCTAGTGTAATAGTATAAGGTGTGGGTGTAACTAAAAGTGGATGGTAGCAGTTTGTTGCCGTTATACATGCAGTAGGTGCTGTGGTAAAATTTGGAAAGCAAAGGCTTTCAGCAACAAATACGCGCGCCAAACTTTGGTAGGCATCCATGGTGCTGTATAAATCTATGAGATCGTAAAAATCTTGCTTGTGCTTAGTTCTAATTTGACCAGCAATACTTAAAATTTGTTGCGGCGTTGCTGTTTTTATATCCATTAAGCGAAGCGATGCAAGTGCCGGCTTACTTAATTTTTTTTCAATGCTTTCAATCCAGCTTGATGCAATTGGATGTTCGTTATAATCTAGTAAAAGTTGATGTACAGCAAATAGCCCTTTCAAAAAATCGATGCAGTGGGTAATGCTATATTTTGTAATCGCATAATCAGGCGCATGAAATATTTTATACCAGTTACTATTAAAATAGGTAGGGTGCTGCGGGTATGGGTCAAACTGTGTTTCGTAATATTTTGCCACCACCATAATGGTGCCATTGGTAATACTAGAAGGCCAAGTTGGCAATGTGCCCGCTAGGGCCTGAATTACGGCTTGTGTGTCTTTAATTTTTTGGACGCTACCAAGTGGATTTTCAACCAGGTATCGAAGCATTTCTTTACCACCAACCGTTGTTGTTTGATTGAGGTAATTAAATATAGACACAGACTCATCGCTGTTAAAAATAGAGAGGTCGTGAAGGGTATCTTTGTCTACCTGCATAATTTAGGATCTGTTAAATTGAAGACGCATGCCAGTCTTTGATTCATCAAATCCACCATTTCCATACACCATATGTCCATTTACAAAAGTTTTTGAAACAGTAGCTGGTTGCGTAAAGCCTTCGAGTGGGCTCCAACCGCATTTGTATAGGATATTTTCTTTCGTAATGGTTTCTGGGGTATTTCTGTCAAGCAGCACTAAATCGGCGTAGTAGCCTTCTCTAATATAGCCACGGTTGTTGATTTGAAAGCAGCGTGCCGGTGCGTGGCTCATTTTTTCTACCACGCGCTCTATGGTTATTTTTTGCTCGGCTACATAGTGCAACATAAGGCCTAGTGCATGTTGCACGAGCGGAAGCCCAGCGTGTGCATGCACATAATCCTCTTGTTTTTCGGCCCAGGTATGCGGCGCATGATCGGTGGCAATAATATCAAGGCGGTTATCTAGTAATCCTTCCCATAAAGCCGTTTTGTTGTTTGGCGCTTTAATGGCTGGATTGCATTTTATTTGATTGCCAAGTTTTGCATAATCATCTGAGGTAAAGTGTAAATGGTGTACACAAACTTCTGATGTAATTCTTTTTTCTTCGAGTGGTAGCATATTACTAAAGAGTTGTAATTCTTTAGCCGTAGTGATATGTAAAACATGCAGTCGAGTACCAAATTTTTTGGCCATTTGTACCGCTCTAAATGAAGATTCAAAACATACTTCTTCGTCTCTAATAATAGGGTGGTCTGCTGCTGTTAATATTCTGTTTTCGGCAGCGGCTCTTGCTAAATTTTGTTTAATGAGGCGTTCTTCTTCACAGTGAGTGGCAATCAATAATTCAGATCCTTCAAATATTCTTTCTAATAAAATGGGATTTTCAACAAGTAGATTACCGGTAGAAGAGCCCATAAATATTTTAACGCCACAGATATCATTTTTTTTGTCGTTGGTGCGTAACACTTCCTCCAAATTATCATTGGAAGTACCCATAAAAAATGAGTAGTTGGCAAGCGCATGATTTTTTGCGATATCATATTTTTGCTCCAATAATTCATGGGTAAATGCTGGTGGATTGGTGTTGGGCATTTCCATAAACGAAGTAACACCGCCGCGCACAGCCGCTTTTGCCTCGGTATAAATGGTTGCTTTGTGGGTAAGGCCTGGTTCTCTAAAATGCACTTGGTCATCAATAACGCCAGGGATTAGGGTTTGACCCGTGCCATCTATTTCTTCTATACGCATGCTAGGATCTAGTTGTGATCCAATTTTTTCGATGCGGGTATCCCTAATCCAAACATCACCAATAGTGGTGGCCCCTTCGTTAACAATAGAAACGTTTTTTATGACAATATTTTTCATGGTATGTTATTGATTGGATGATCCAATGTGACTACATAAGCCTTAATCTTCTAGATGTATCGAAAATACAATCATTCTTGATCGTAATTTATCAAGTACATTAGAATATTTAAGTCCGTTATCGAGCTTATGCAAATTGGAGATACCGTAACTAAATTTTATTTCTGGTGAAACGGTTACAAAGGGTAAATAAATGTTTACACCAAGTCCGGCTTCTAACCCAAAATCGGCGGCATTTAATTTAACCAAGTCGTCGGCGTTACGAGATGTAGAATTACTAGATAAATCAAAGTCAAATTTAACGCCGCCTAAAATGTACAACCTAAAATTTTCGATGCGGTCGGAATTTAATTTAAAATGGGCTGGAAGGCTTACTAGTGTAGAAGGTAAAATTTGTTGATGCTGTGTTTGCTCGCCAGGCTTTACCGATTTTAATGTGTAGTCGATGTATTTAGAGCCGCCAATAATGAGTTGAGGGTTTGCGCGTAACTCAATGTGGTCGTTGATTTTTAGGGTTGCTAATAAACCCATGGTAATACCACCACTAGCTACCGGGTTTACATACATGATAGAATCGGAAGCGAAAAAATTAGCTGATTTTGTATGGTGTAAATAACTGGTGTTATAGCCTAGCGTCAATCCAAAATAGTAAGGCAAGTCGTCTCTGTACGAACGGTAGATTTCACGCTGTGCATGCAAACTGCTCGCCGCGCAAAACAAAATGCCAAGGGTGGCTATTATTTTTTTCCGCAGTAAATCGTGCATATGCCAAATGTCAGTTTCTTACTTGTAATTGATGTGTAGCCTACTTTTTCCATGATGTTTGTAAAAGCGTCTCCTTCTGGAAAAGCCTGAACACTGTCGTTTAGATATTGGTAGGCTTCTTTGTTTTTTGCAATCATTTTTCCAAAGCCAGGCGCTACCATATTCATATATATATTGTAGAAGCCTTTAAATAAAAACTGTTTAGGTTTAGAAAATTCTAAAATAACCAGTTTGCCACTTGGTTTTAAAACGCGGAACATTTCTTGTAAGCCTGTTTCCAAATGTTCAAAATTACGCACACCAAATGCAACCGTAATGCCGTCAAAATGATTGTCATTAAATTTTATTTGCTCACTGTCTCCACTAATTAGTTCAATAGCATTTTGTAATCCTAGGGCAGCTATTTTTTTTCTGCCTTCTGCAAGCATTCCTTCTGAAATATCAATGCCCGTAATATGTGTAGGTGCAATGAGTTGATGGGTGAGTATGGCAACATCGCCTGTGCCCGTGGCAACGTCCAAAATAATTTTTGGCTTCACTTCATTTAAAGCATGGATTGCCTTTTTACGCCAACTCACATCGATACCTGCACTTAAAAAGCGGTTCAAAAAATCATACCTAAACGCGATGCTGTCAAACATGCTAGCCACCTGCTCTTTTTTAGTGAGTCCGCTTTGCTCGTAGGGCACCACCTTATCATGTGCATACTTTCCCATAGGTTGCAAAGATACCAAATTATAGCCCTTTTGAGGGGCAATGTGGAGGCATAAAAGCCCAAATACCCCGTTAATGTTTCGCAAAAATTCTTTTTCCTGCAATTACACCGCTTTTAAAGTGCAGCCGTATCTTCGTTTAGCAAATGAAAGCAAGAATTTACAAGTCTACGGGTAGTTGGTATATGGCCAAAGCGGAGTCAGGAAAAATTTATAACGCCCGCATCAAAGGGGTGTTTAAAATTGGTGGGCTCACTTCTACCAACCCTATTGCTGTAGGGGATGAAGTAGAAATGCAAATTGAAGATGTGCTTGAAGAATCGGCCATGATTGATACCATTTGTGATCGAAAAAATTATGTAGCGCGGGTGTCACCGCACAATAAACACCAGCATCATATTATTGCAGCGAACCTCGATCAGAGTTTATTGTTTGCAACTTTAAAAGATCCAAAAACATCACAAGGATTTATTGACCGTTTTTTAATTTCTTGCGAAGCCTATCATATTCCGGCCATTATTGTTTTTAATAAATCCGATTTGTACAAGCAAAAAGAATTGGAACATTTTAAACACCTGCAAAAAATTTATTCAAATATTGGTTACAGGGTAATGCTTTGCAGTGTTGAAAAAAATAAAGGCGTAGAAGAAATTGCTGCACTGCTTGAAGGTAAAACAACACTGCTGAGTGGACATAGTGGCGTTGGTAAATCTACATTTATCAATGCGGTGTTTCCATCACTCGAATTACGTACTCAAGAAGTAAGTGGTTGGAGTGGCAAAGGAATGCACACCACTACTTTTGCAGAAATGTTTGACCTGCCTACAAGTGGCGCTATCATTGACACGCCGGGCATTAGAGAGCTTGGTCTTGTAGATATTTCTAAACAAGAATTAGCGCATTATTTTCCTGAAATGCGCGCCCAAATGGGGAATTGTCATTTTAACAATTGCATGCATATTGAGGAGCCTGGTTGCGCTGTTAAGCAGGCGCTAGAACAAGGTGAAATTGCAGCAGATCGTTACGTGAGTTACCTTAATATTTTAACCACCATGGACGCAGCCCATTAGTCCTTTTCATACCAACTCGCATACTTCACATAGTTTTCTGCGATTCTATTTATTTCAGATTCAATTAAGTTTTGGGATACTTCTTTTACTTTTTTTGCGGGCACGCCTGCGTAAATACTTCCTGCTTCTACAACCGTTCCTTCTAATACAACAGCACCTGCTGCAATAATGGAATTGCTGTGGACCACACACCGGTCCATCACAATGGACCCCATGCCAATGAGTACATTGTCATGGATGGTGCATCCATGCACCATGGCGTTGTGCCCAATAGATACATTGTTGCCAATAGTAGTAGGGTGCTTTTGGTAAGTGCAATGAATGATGGCGCCGTCTTGCACATTTACGCGGTCGCCCATTTTTATAAAGTGTACATCACCTCTTACAACGGCATTAAACCAAAAACTGCATTCTTTTCCTGTGGTTACATCACCAACGATGGTAGCGTTGGGTGCAATAAAGCAGTTTTCTCCTAAACTGGGAGATTTACCTAAAACGGGAAGTATAACCGGCATCTTCTTTTTTTAACGAATGTAATAAAATTGTGTAAAGTGCTGTTCTTTAGTAATCCTTTACCTTTGCTGGACCCTTAAATACTATGAACAACCGTCAACTTTTTTTACAGCACGTAGCCCAAACTTCCACGGCACCCCTTGGTATCGAAATGGTGGAGGCGGCAGGCGTAACCCTCACTGATGTTGACGGCAAAACCTACACCGATTTTATTGCGGGCTTTAGTGTTTGTAATATTGGACATAGCCATCCGGAGGTTGTAAAAGCGGTGCAAGAACAGGCGGCAAAATACATGCACCTGATTGTGTACGGTGAGTTTATTGAAAGCCCACAAGTGCAGTATGCGGCTCTTCTAGCAAGTCATTTACCCCAAAATTTAGACTGCGTTTATTTTACAAGTAGTGGCGCCGAAGCTACTGAGGGGGCACTTAAATTAGCCAAGCGTGTTACCGGAAAAATAAAAATACTTGCATGTAATAAAGCTTATCACGGAAGTACGCAAGGTGCGCTGAGTGTAATGGGTGATGAGTATTGGCGCAATGCATTTAGACCACTCTTACCAGAAGTATATCATTTTAATTACAATGATGATGCACTTGTTGATGCGATCGATAACACGGTTGCCTGTGTGATTATAGAACCAGTGCAAGCCGAAAGTGGCGTGACACCTGGGCGCAAAGAGTGGCTAGCAGCCATTCGTAAAAAATGTGACGAACACTGTGTGCTACTTATTTTTGATGAAATACAATCTGGATTTGGTCGCACGGGTACACTTTTTGCTTTTGAACAAATGGGTGTGGCACCCGATGTTTTATTAGTTGGTAAAGCGCTTGGTGGTGGCATGCCGCTCGGTGCTTTTATTTCGAGCCAAAAACTGATGAGCACTTTAACTGTGGCGCCGGTGCTTGGTCATATCACCACATTTGGGGGACATCCGGTTAGTTGTGCTGCTGGAAAAAAAGCGTTCGAAATTTTAACGGAGCAAAAATTAATGGATACCGTTGCTGCAAAAAGTGAATTATTAAAAACCTTATTGGTGCATCCCGCAATTGTTCAAATGCAGGGTATTGGACTTTGGTTTTCTTTGCAGTTTTCATCAGATACACTCGCACAAAAAGTAGCGCATACCTGCGTACAAAACGGTGTCATTACCGACTGGTTTTTATTTGCACCCGACTGCATTCGGGTAGCACCTCCACTCATTATTACAGAAACTGAAATACGCGCGGCTTGCCGTATTATTTTAGCATCTATTGATCAGGTGCTTTTGGAGCATCCGGAGCTGGCCTAGGTCCGTTATTATTAGGATTGTTGGGTCTTGGTCCATTGTTATTAGGTCTGTTGTTAGGCCTATTGTTATTGGGTCTTGGCCCGTTGTTATTAGGTCTAGGTCCATTATTGTTAGGTCTTGGTCCGTTGTTATTAGGTCTTGGACCATTGTTATTAGAACGATTGTTGTTTGGACCACGATTGTCTCCACGGCTGTCTCTACTATTGTCTCTTCTTCTCTTATCGTTTCTTTCTAATGAACGCAAACTAATTTGTCCAACCACATCCGCAAATGCTGGTTCTACTTCTTTAGGTTTGCTGCTCGTAACTTCTACTGCTTGTAACTCGTCTACTTTAACACCTTGTCCATTGAGGCGTTTTATTTCTTTAACGCGTTGTATGGTAAGTGGGTAATGTTTAGAATTATTTGGTAGGATGTACCACATTAAATTTTTGAAAATATCTTTTTTAATCAGGTGTGCTGTTCCCATCGCAGTATCTAATGAATCTGCGTAATCAGGGAAGTTTTGAAGGGCATCCAAATAGGTGTCAAGTTCAAAATTTAAACAACACTTTAATCTACCACACTGACCACTTAATTTGGTTTGATTGATTGATAAATTTTGGTAACGGGCAGCGGTGGTGTTAACGCTTTTAAAGTCGTGTAACCAGGTGCTACAACAAAGCTCTCTACCACAAGATCCAATGCCACCAAGCTTCGCAGCTTCTTGTCTAATACCTATCTGACGCATTTCCACTTTAAATTTAAAGTCTGTGGCGTACATTTTTATGAGCTCTCTAAAATCTACACGATCATCTGCGGTATAAAAGAAAGTTGCTTTTTTGCCATCGGCCTGAATTTCAACTTCGCTTAATTTCATTTGTAATTTAAGCTCCATGGCCATCGCTCTACTTCTGGCTAAAATATCTTTTTCGCGACCTTTGCTAATATGAAAAGCTTCGATATCTCTTTCAGTGGCACGGCGAATAATTTTTTTAATTTCTGGGCTGGTTTCTTCGAGCTTATTTTTCTTAAGCTGCATGCGTACGAGTTCTCCAGTTAGGCTTACTTCACCTACGTCAAAACCACTTACACCTTCTAGTGTTACGTAGTCTCCTTTTTCAAAAAATTGAAGGGTAGCATTTCTAAAATATTCTTTGCGGCTGCCTTGTTTAAAGCTTACTTCAACAATTTTGCAATTGCTTTCGGGGTCACTAAAAGGAAGGTTTAAAAGCCAATCGTGTACGTTTAATCTGTTACAGCCACCTGTACTACAGCCGCCATTACTTTGGCAACCACCAGGTTTACTTGTTCCACAAGATCCACAGCCCATATTATGTAGTTATACTATTAGTTAATAATTGATTGATAAACAGT
>Ga0208597_1000508_pt1 | contig 15334 bp, 12 predicted proteins | sample LakMenEpi05May12_FD_150673 | JGI IMG/M metagenome (GOLD analysis project Ga0208597, IMG submission 150673) | Freshwater microbial communities from Lake Mendota, WI - 05MAY2012 deep hole epilimnion (SPAdes) | ecosystem: Environmental > Aquatic > Freshwater > Lake > Epilimnion/Euphotic zone ...
GGACCACCGCCACGGAGGCCATCGCCGACATGATGCGCGCGAGCCGCGCCGGGGCGGTGCTGCTGGTGGCGACGGCGCGACGCTCGTCGGACTTCGCTGTTGAAATGCGGGCGCAGAACCGCGTCAGCATCACCAAACCGGACTCGACGGGCCAGCTGCGCCCATCCGGCCGCATCGCTTCGGTGGGGCCGGCCGTCGCGCGCGCCACCGCGCCCGTGGCCGACATGCTGCATGGTCTGCTGGACGCCGGGCTGAAGGCCCACGCCTCGTCCGAGGCCGGCGACTACATCTGCAACTATGTGCTTTACCGCCTGCTCACCGAAGTCGCCGCTGAGAGCGGCGCGCCGCCGGTGGGCTGCCTGCGTGCGCCTAGTCTCGGTGCGGATGGACAATTGCTCGATGCCGAAGACCAGCAGGTCATCGACCACATCGCTAAAGGCGTCATGGCCTGCGCGAATGTGGTGGCGGACTTTATTCCCGGCTTGCGAGAACCCGCTGGAGTTTGACCGCGCCGGCGAGGCCGAGCGCCGACAGGGCGGCCATGACAAAATAGCCCGCCGATCCAACGCTGGCGTACAGCCATCCGGAGACGAGGGTGGCGAGGCCGATCAACAATCCGGACGAGAATGACGCATTGAGGGTCTGGGCGGCCGAAGCGTTTGATGGCGGGCTCAGTCTCTCGACGAGCTGGAGCGAGCCGAGAAACGTGGTCGAAAAGCTCGCCGCGTGCAGGGCCTGCAAGGGAAACAGCAACCAGAGAGGCGGGGCGAAGGCCAGAGCGGTCCAGCGGATCAACGCGCCGAGACCGCCATAGATCACCAGGCGCTCCGGCCCCATGCGCCGCCGCCAAGGTTCGGCCAGCCAGAAATACAGGATCTCCGCCACCACGCCCACGGCCCACAATACGCCCGTCATCAAGGGCGAGAGTCCCTGCTTCAGCCAGAGCACGGTGGAGAAGGCGTAGTAGTAGGCGTGGGCGGCGTTGATCAGACCGGCGGAGAGGATCGCCAGCATGAACACAGGGTCGCGCAACAGGGCGCCGAGCCCTCGCCAGCGGACGGCGCTCGCGGACGGCTCGCCCTCAGGGTGGGTGGGCTCCGGCGGCAATAGCCACAGGGCGACCATGAGCGTGGCGACGGCGGATAGGATCGTCCAATAGAGCACCACGTCGGGGGAAAGACGCGAGATCACCGCCCCGCCCCCCACATTGCCGATGATGTAGGCCGCCGATCCCACGCCGCGCGGAAGAGCATAGGGGAATCCGTCCAGACGTCCTCGGCGCAGGGCGATCACGTCGGTCAACGGCGATAGCGAAGCCACCAGCACCCCGCTGATGAACCAGAACACGAACGCCGCCCAAAATCCGCTGGTCAGGCCCAGCAACACGAAGGCGGCGAGGGCGCCGGCGGCCATGATGACGAGGCCGGTGCGTCGGAATCGAAAGCCGTCCGCCCACACCGCCAGCAGCGGGCTCGCCGCCACTCGCCCGAGCATGGGCGCGGCGAGGATCACCCCGATCTCCGGCCCCGTCAGTCCCCGATGCAGGAACCACACCGAGATCCAGGTCATGCTGACCCCGGTGCCCACATACATCGCCGCGTAGAACAGGCCGATGCGCAGCGCCATGGCGAAGCCTGGCGATGTCATCGGAGTCTGGCGGGGCGATGGAGTCACGGATTGGCGGCCGGTGTGGTCGAAGTCTGCAACCTTGCTTAGCCAGCTCCGCGCCCTTGTGCGAGGCGCAAATTTACGTCCTGCAGCCTTGCGACCAACCGCGGCTGGAGCCTGCGCCGGAGCGACTCGCTAACGGAGCCATGGCCTCGCCAGCGGCCCGCAATTCGTATTCTATCCTGTATCAGTTCCTTGATTCCCTTGGCGGTTGTTAATAGGCGGGCTCGCCTTGACAATGATGGGCCTTCCGCGGACAAGGTGGTTAAGTAACCTTAACGAAGGTGGCGGGGATAAGGGCGATGGCCGCATTCGGCTCCAAGGCGGCGCCCAAGCGGGTTGGACAGACCAGCTCGCGTATTATCAGGCGTGTCGGCGTCGCCGCGGCGGTGTCGGCGGTGATTGTTCCTCTGATGGGTTGCGACCTCATGCACGAGGCGGCGCGCCGCGCCGGCGGCTTCTGCCCGCGCCCGGCGGTGGCCGTGGCCAATACCGCGCCCCAATTCAATCAGCAGGCTTCGGAAATCCACAACCTGCGCCGCCACGCCTTCCGCAACGATTTCTTCGCTCAGCTTGAGCTGGCGCGCCGTTACGAAGGCTCTCGCACCACCGACAAGAACCTGGAAGACCTGGTGGAGTCGGCCACCTGGTACGCCATCGCCCTCACCAACCCGGCCGGGTACGACTCCATCGCGGGGCAGTCCGAGCGCGGCGGCGGCGCGCGCGTGCGCGCGGCGGCCCAGTACGACGACTGCCGGGCGTTCGAACGCCGCGACGCCTATTTCCACCTCAACATCCTGCTCACCCGCATGTCCAGCGAGGAGCGGGATAAGGTGCGCAAGCGGGCGGTGTACATGCTGTCCACCCTGGGCGCGGACGGCTTCCGCACCCTGGCGCGGTTGCATGATGCGGCCTTTGGTCCCTTGGGCGAGCCCATCGACAATCCGCAGGCGCGCTGGGCTTTCGGCAAGCCGGACCATCCGGGCGTGCCGGCGGTGCTGGGCCTGTTCGAGCGCAATGACGTGGACGCCTATCTCTACAATTACCTCGCCGCCCAGACGGGCGACGTAGGCGCCTTCGTGATGATGAAGGAATCGGAGAAGGCCCTGCGCGAATACGAGCGCGGCGACCCGGCCCGCGGCGGCTTCGCCAATTTGGTGGAATCCAAGGCCAACCGCTGGACGCCGCCCTACGAATTCTATCCGCCTGAATCGCCGGAATCCGGCGTGCCGCACTCCGATGAGAGCGAGCCCAACAGCGACGCCGCCGAAAGCGCGCTTGGCCGGGTGTACCAATTACCCTTCACGCACATTGCCCAGGCGCTGGCCTTCCTGCACATGGCCGACAAACCGACCGGACATGAGGAAAGCGTGGGTCGGAACGCGATCTTGGCGCTGCAGGCGGCGCTCGGCCGTGAACAGACCGGCGAGCTGTCGCCGATCGAGCGGGTGCGGGCGATTCAGCTCGCGGCCGTAGACGGCTCCGCGCGCGCGCAGCTGGTGCTGGCGGTGATGTATTCCGAAGGCGTCGGGGTGCCCGTGGACTACGCCCGCGCCTATCACTGGTACGAAACCGCCGACAAGCAGGGCTCGCCCGAGGCCAAGTACGCCATGTCCACCTTCTTCTCGCTCGGCGTGGAGGGCGTGGCCGACCAGGACAAGGCCAAGGCCGTGGTCTACCAGATCGACTCCGCCCTTTCCGGCTTCAAGCCGTCGGCGGAACGCTTGGCCGGCATCCTCGCCCGGGTGTCCCGACCGCAGCATCGCACCCCCGGAGGGTATTCGTGGTGAGCCGCTCCTTGCAGATACGAACCCTCATGCAGCGCAGCCTGGCGTCGGCCCTGGCGCTGACGACCAGCCTCGTCGCCCCGGCGGCCTTCGCCTTGCCGGACACCGCGGCGGTGGACGCCGAGCTTCGCCCGCACTTCGGCGACCTGCTGGGCGGCGGGGCCGGATATGCGCACCGCTCGGCGCGCCCGGCGGACCGCTATTGCAACGGCTATCGCTATCGCGCCATCTGGCGCCATCGCCATTGGGAGTTCCCAGCGCCCAGCCCCTACGGCGCGGCGCCCAGCTATCCGTCGCAAGACCCTTACGGCGCCTCGCCCTATGGCTATAGCGCGCAAGCCGCACCCTCCGCCGGAGTCTATACGCCCCAGACGGCGCAAACCTATGCGCCGCAACCGGCCCAGGCGTCGGCGCCGCAAAGCTACGGTCAGTCCGGCTACGTCGACCCCTACGCCGGTCAGGGCCAAGGCCAAGGCGGCTATGCCGATCCCTACGGCGGTCAAGGCGGCTACGCCGATCCTTATGGCGGTCAGGGCGGCTATGGCGGGCAAGGCCCCGGCTACGGCTATAATGACGGCTGGTGCGCCAACGGCGGCGGCGGCTATCCCGGCGGCGGATACCCTGGAGGCTACCCCGGCGGTTATCCGGGCGGCTACTATCCTGGACAAAGCTCCGGCGCCCAGGTGGTGGCGGTGGATTGCGGCGACACCTCCGGCCTCAACGGCTCCATCAACGCCGCCCTCGCCCAGGTCGCCGACGGCGGCACGGTCTATGTGCGCTCCCATGGCAAGGCCTGCGTCGAGACGGTGAACATCGTCCGGCCGGTGAAGATCGTGGGCGAATCGAACTCGATCTTCACCACCAGCCTGACGCCCGTGGTCCCCACCATCGCCGCTCCGACCGGCGCGCCCTGCGTGCTAATCAACGACGGCGTCAAGGCGGTGGAGTTCGTCAACATCGTCATCGACGGCTCGCAGTCCGGCCGCGCCGCCTGCGTGCAATCCACCAACGCCGATGTGGCCTTTGTTGGCTCGACCCTGCGCTATGTGGGCGACGCCTCGGCCCTGGTCATGAGCGACGGCCAACTGCGCATGCGCAACGCCGACATCCAGGCGGCCAGCTATGATCCGGCGGTGATCGCCAGCCGCACGCGGCTTAACCTGAACCGCGCCTCGATCACCTCGTCCTCCACGGCCCTCTTCCTCACCCCGGGTCCTGACGGCGAAGACCTGTTCGATCACGTCTCCATCTTGGCCACCGCCGGCGCCGACGTGAGCAATACGCCGAGCACCGGGATCGTGGTGCGCGGGGCCGGCTCGCCCCACGGGGTGGTGGTGCTCAGCCACACGGCCATCGACGGCTTCCGCACCGGGGCCGTGTTCGGCCCGGGGCTCAATGTCTCAGTCACCAGCTCGCGGATCCAGAACGCCCGCCTCGGCATCTCGTCCGACGCTGCGCGGCTGGAAGTGATCTCTTCGGCCATCAGCGCCTCCAACACCGGCGTCTATTTGAACAGCGGCCACGCCTGGCTCGACCACAACTGGTTCGACAGCTTCCGGCGGGCGCCGTGGGAGATCGAAGCCGGCTCCGACGTACAAGCCGGCGACAACTGGATGTACTGGTCCGAGCCATGCGAGCACCCGCACCGCTGGGGCGCCTGGTGCGCCCGCGCCCCGTCCGGCCTGTTCTTCGACCATGTCGATCATGACGGCCGGCGCGGCTGGGAGGGCTGGAACTGGGACGCCCCGCGGGGCTTCGGACATGGCGAGCCGCGCCGGCGCTTCGGCTTCCACATCTCCTTGGGCCTCGGGGCTTCGCTGGGTCCGGGGGCGGAATAGGTCACCCCGCGACTGAGCCTTCCTCCTTAGCGAAGCGCATGCGCGCGCGGATGGACTGAATCGTGCCGATCAGGAGCGCGAGCAAGAGACCGTAGCCGGTCCAAATCCAATTCAACCCCACGAATCCATACAGAGGGATTCGGAGATGTGTCGCCACGACAAAATGCGTGATTACACCATTGAGCTGTGATGCGGACAGAAAAATTGTCCAAATCTTTCTGGATCGCACCGAAATATAAATAAAAGCAATTAGAGCAAATACATCATATAGCACAACTCCATATTCCGGTGCTGTCATATGATGTCTGTCATGGAAGAATGGCTCTGTAATCCACCCAATGAAAATTACCGCGGCAACTGCCTTTTCTTCCTTTTTCCCACGCAAAATCGCAAACAAGCAAACGCACGCGGCTAGTGATGCGCTTATCCACCAGGAATTTGTTACATCGTACATCACTAACCGCGCGCAGATTCGTAGCTTAAATTATTTAGGCGATGCGCCGGATGTTATCTGACATTCCAATGCTGGCGTTTGTAAATTGATTTGCTCCGTTAATTTGCGCAGACGGCGGATCTGGGCAGTCTTCCGCACCAATCGCCACCGTCCGGCAGCCAATCTGACACCGAACGTCATTCAAGTGCGCATGAGTGTTGACCATGGAGCGCCGCGCCTTGGTCAGGCCGGCGATGGTGTCCGAAATTTCCTCAAAAGCATGTTGCCCGATCACCGGCGACAGGCCGCCTTCGATCCGCAGTCGTCCCAGCAGGCTGCCGAGCGCGGCCGTCTCCATCAAGGCTCTCTCCAGAGCTTCTTCCGCGACCAAAAGTTGAGCCGCGCCATTGCGAACCATATCTGCACGCTTCATCATGTGTCTCCCACTTTCATTGCATGAAGATTGTGAGGACGGAGCCGGCGTTCAGCGCGGGTGATGGCGATAGAGGACTTCGATCGATTGGATCGCCCATACCGCCATGCCAGCCAACCCGCCCACGGCCACCGCTGAGGCGCCGGCGACGCCGACGATCAGCAGGAACCACTGGGCGTGGGTCAGCTCATGCCACCCACCCCCCCGTAATTGGGCCCGTCGTCCATCAGCCAGGCTGAAAGGGACAGGATCGCCAACATCGTCCTGTTCGGCGACTGACCGTCGCATTGAAGCTTCACGGCCCTGACGGCCTCCGGCACCATGGACGCCTTGGTAGGCGCCGCCAGCAGGCTCAAGGCCTGCTCCACCGCCTCCCAACTCACCAAGAACACCGGACTGGTCATGTCGTGTCGCCTCCGAACACGACGAACCTGGGTCGGCGGGGCCGTCATCGGCAATCGGCGTCGGCGACCATTGTCCGTCATGGACGATGCCCCAGCGCCCCTCGTGCAGAGCCAAAAGCCGCGCAGCCTCGCGGCTAGAACTCACGCCTAGGCGCCGCCGGGCCTGATCCGTATGCGAGCGAACGGTGCGTTCGCTGATCTGCAGAACGCGCGCCACCTCCTTGGCCTGGAGGTGTTGGGAGACCAAGCGTAGAATTTCGCGCTGGCGCTCCGACAGAGCCGCGATCCTCAGGTCTGGGGAATCTTGACTTTCCTCCATCCTTGCCGCTCCATACCACTTAGAGTTACTATTATCAGAAAGGGGCGAGTGAACCAGCGCGATTAGTGACTTCGCGACTGTTCGCCAAATCATCATATGCCGCAAAAAACACAAGAAAATCGACCCCGAACATGAGTTTGGTCATCACCCCCGTATGTCTCGAAGACGTCGACATCTATGTCGGCGGTCGTCTTCGTTCTCGGCGCAAGCGCCTGGGAATCACCCAAACAGCATTGGCGCTACGCCTAGGCGTGACGTTTCAACAGGTGCAGAAGTACGAGAAGGGCGCCAATCGCATCAGCGCGTCGCGCCTTTACCAGTTGAGCATCGTGCTCGATGTGCCCGTGACCTATTTTTTTGAAGAACTGCCTCAGATGCAGCCCAGCGACGCTGACAGCGAAGCTTTGTCCTTCTTGCGCGAAGTCAGCGCCGGCGAAGCCAAAAAACTGTTTGATCTCTATTTTGCTGCGAGTCCGCGCGATCGAAAGCGAATCGTCAATCTGGCGAGGACCATCGTCGAACTCTGAAAGTGAGCCGCCTAGAGCAAAATTCGATCAATCGGACTCGGATTTTGCTCATACACAATTGAATCTAGAGCATTTTTCGACCGAAAACCGGTTCCCGCTTTTCGGAAAATGCTCTAGTTCAGCGGTGCGCCATGCGCTCCGCTTGAGCTTCCTTCTTACCGCTTTCGGTGGCCTTCATGATGGCTGGGCCGAGGATCACCAGGAACAGCACCGGTAGGAAGAACACCACCATGGGCACGGTGAGCTTTGCGGGCAGCTGAGAGGCTTTCTTCTCAGCCTCGGCGATTCGGAGTTCGCGGTTCTCCTTGGCCATGACCCGCAGCGCCGCGCCGAGGGGCGTGCCGTAGCGCTCCGCCTGGATCATGGCGGTGGACACCGCCTTCACCCCGGCGTGGGCGGTGCGCTTGGCGAGGCCATCATAGGCCAGGCGCCGCTCCGGCAGGTAGGAAAGCTCTGCGCTCAGCAGCGACAGTTCTTCGGCGAGCTCGATGGAGCGGGCCCCGATCTCCTGGCTCACCTTCTGCACCGCGAGCTCGATGGACATGCCGGACTCTACGCAGATCAGCAGCAGGTCGAGGGCGTCCGGGAAGGCCCCGACGATGGACTCGCGGCGCTTGGCGATGGCGTTGGAGAGATAGACGTTCGGCGCGTAGAAGCCGGCCATGAAGGCGGCGAACACGGCGCTGAGGCGGGTGATGGGCGGCCAGTTGAATCCGTTGACCATGAACAGATAGGCGCCCGCCGCCACGGCGAACACAAACGGCGTCAGGAAACGGAAGAAGTAGAAGGTGGTGATCGGACGTGGCCCGCGGAGGCCCGCCTGGGAGAGCTTCTCCTCCACCTTGGGATCTTCCAGCAGGCGGGTCAACTGAAGCCGCTCCACCACCTTCTTGGCGAAGCCCTCGTCCTTTTGGCGCAAGGTCGGGCTGTGGTCGTTGCGCAGTTGTTCGCGCGAGCGCCGGCGCAGTTCGTCGCGGCGATTGGCCACCGACTTCATGCGGTTCTCGAGCCGGTCGCCGTGGATCAATGGCGAAATCAGCGTCGCCACCGTGGCGAAGACCAGGATCGCCACGATGAAGGTGATCAGGTTCTTGATGTCGGCCAGGCTGTAGATCAGATCGAGCATGGCGGCCTCAGAACTTGAAGTTGATCATCCGGCGCATGACGAAGATGCCCACGCCCATGAGCGTGGCCCCAATCAGCAGGATGATGTGGCCGTTGTCGGTGTTGAACAGCGGCGCCATGTAGGCCGGGGTTGTCACCGTCACCAGCAGCATGATGGCCGGCGGCAGGGAGCCGATGATCACCGCGGAGGCTACCGCTTCCCCCGACATAGCCTTAATCTTCTCGCGCATGAGCTTGCGTGCGCGCAGCACCACCGAGAGGTTGTTCAGCGCCTCAGCGAGATTGCCGCCGGTCTTCTGTTGGATGGAGAGGACGATGGCGAAGAAGCGCACCTCGGCCGTGGGCATGCGCCCGTACATCTTCTCAAGCGCCATGTCGGTCCCAAGACCCACGTTCACATTGTCCACCAGCCGCTGGAATTCCGACTTCAGCGGCTCGCTGGCTTCCGTGGCGATGATGCGCAGACAGTCGTTCACCGGCAGGCCGGACTTGATGCCGCGGACGATCACGTCGATGGCGTTGGGAAACTCCTCGGTGAAAGCCTTGACCCGCCGCTTGGCCAGCATGGTGATCAGCCACTGCGGCGCGCCGAATCCAAAGGCGAAGGCGACGCCGAGGCTGATGAGCGGGCCCGCGCGAAACAGCAGCGCCGTCACGCCGGCCGTCAGGGCCAGCGCCGCCGACGCAATCCAGAAGTCTCGCAGCGACAAGGAAAGACCCGCTTGGGTCAGGCGCGCCTGCAAGGTGAGCTTGGCCTTGCGCTCTTGCTTTTCCTGCGCCTTGAGGTTCTGCAGGATCTGCTTGCGGCGCAGACCCGCGGCGTCCTGTTGCCGCTTCTGACGCCCGCCTTCGCTGTGCGCCGGCGTGGCCAGGGCCTGGATGCGCTTGCTGGTCTTGGCGTCGCCGCCGTCGCCCACCAGGGCGAGACCCAGAGCGCCCACGGCGACGAAGCCGAGCACCGCCACCAGGATCGTGATGAGGCCCGCGGACATGACCTACTCCGCCGCGTCGAGGGCGTCGGCCAGCTCGCGCTCCAGGCCGTAGTAGCGGGCCCGGTCCCAGAAGCGCGGCCGGGCGATGCCGGTGGAGCGATGGCGACCGGTCACGCGGCCATGGGCGTCCTCGCCGGTGATCTCATAGAGGAAGAGATCCTGAGTGATGATCACGTCGCCTTCGAGGCCCAGCACCTCGGTGACATGGGTGATGCGGCGCGAGCCGTCGCGCAGGCGCGCCGCCTGGATGATCACGTCCACCGAGCCGACGATCATCTCGCGGATGGTCTTCGAGGGCAGGCCGAAGCCGCCCATGGTGATCATGGATTCAAGACGGCTCACCGCCTCGCGGGGGCTGTTGGCATGCAAGGTGCCCATGGAGCCGTCGTGGCCGGTGTTCATGGCCTGCAGGAGGTCGAAGGCCTCGGAGCCGCGCACTTCGCCCACGATGATCCGTTCCGGACGCATGCGCAGACAGTTCTTCACCAGGTCGCGCATGGTCACCTGACCCTGGCCCTCCAGATTGGGCGGGCGAGTTTCCAGGCGCACCACGTGCGGCTGCTGCAGCTGCAGTTCCGCCGCGTCCTCGCAGGTGATGATCCGCTCATTGGGGTCGATGAAGGCGGTCATACAGTTGAGCAAGGTGGTCTTGCCCGAGCCGGTGCCGCCGGAAATCACCACATTGCATCGACTGGCGCCGATGACCCCCAGCACCCGCGCGCCTTCCGGACTGATCGAGGCGTACTCGACCAGATTGCGCATGGTGAGCTTGTCTTTCTTGAACTTCCGGATGGTGAGGGTGGGACCATCCAGAGCCAAGGGCGGGGCGATGACGTTGACGCGGCTGCCGTCGGGCAAGCGCGCGTCGCAGATAGGGGAGCTCTCGTCCACGCGTCGTCCCACCTGCGAGACGATCCGTTGGCAGATGTTCATCAGCTGAACATTGTCGCGGAAGCGGACATTGGTGAGCTGCACCTTGCCGCCCACTTCGATGAACACCCTCCCCGCGCCATTGACCATGATGTCGGCGATGTCGTCGCGGGCCAGCAGGGGCTCCAGCGGGCCATAGCCCAGCACATCATTGATGATGTCCTGGATCAGGTGCTCCTGCTCGGCGCCCGACATGGACACGTTCTTGATGGCCACCAGCTCGGCGACGATGTCGCGGATCTCCTCGGCGGCGGCCTTGGCGTCGAGCTGGGCCAGCTGGCTGAGGTCGATGGTGTTGAGGAGCGCCGTGTAGATGGTGGTCTTGGTGGCGTGGTAGTAATCGCTCTGTTCACGGACGATCTCGGCCACCTGGGCCGGAGCGGTGTTCATCTGAGCGGAGCGCAGCTGCTCGAAGGCTGGCGTAGCGCGCGGTGACTTGGCGACCTTGGCCGGAGGCGTGGAGCGGACCGGCTCTTCCGCCAGGACTGGCGGCGTGTCCAAGCGTTGCGGGCGCGTGGCGGTCTCCACCCCCGTGGCGGGGGGCGGCGCGGGACTCTGACCAGCGGCGGCGCGCTTTCCGAACACCTAGACGATCCCTCCTCAGCCGCGACCGAGCAGACGGTCGAGGAGAGAGCGCGGCTTGGCCGGGGCCGCGTCGCGCCGCGACAGCATCTGAGCGAACTGCATGAGCCCCTCCACCGCCTTCGCCTTCGGATTGACCTCCTGGATCATCTGCCCGTTGTTGGCGGCCTGGCCGAACAGCTTGGCGTCAAAGGGCAGGACCAGGGACGGCTCGAGGCCCAGCGCCTTGCCGAACTCTTTCACCGGAATCTCCGGCCGCCCCGGCATGCCCATCTGGTTCAGCACCAGATAGGGCGGCGCGTCATTGGGCCGGCCCTTGCGGATCAGGTCGATGAGATTCTTCGAGTTGCGCAAGGAGGCCAGGTCCGGCCCCGCCACGATCACCACGTCGTCGGCCGACAACAGCATCTGGCGCAGCCAGGGAGTCCAGACATGCGGCAGGTCCATCACCACATAGGGAGCGGTGGCGCGGATCTTCTGCGCCACTTCCTCAAAGGCCTCCTCGGCGATCTCGTAGTCGTCCTCAAGGGTGGCGGGCGCGGCGAAAAGGCTGAGCCGGTCGGTGCAGCGGGCGGCGATGCGGTCCAGCAGAACGGGGTCCACCCGGTCGGGCTTGGTGAGGGCGTCGGAGACGCTCTGGATCGGATCTTGATTGAAGTCCAAGCCGGCGGTGCCGAAGGGCAGGTCGTAATCCACCAGCACCGTATTGGCTTCGATTCGCTCGGCGAGGGCGAAGGCCACATTGTGCGCCAGGGTCGAGGCGCCCACCCCGCCCTTGGCGCCCACAAAGGCCATGGACCGCCCCACGAAGGGCGTGGTCGGATCGGAATAGAGCGAGGTGATGGTGTGGATCAGCTGCAGGGTCTGCAGCGGCGGGGCCAGATATTCGCTCACCCCCCGGCGCATGAGCTCGCGGTAGAGGCCGATGTCGTTGGTCTGGCCCAGCACCACCACCTTGGTGCCTGAATCGCAGACCTCGGCCAGGGCGTCGAGACCCGCTAGCAAAGCATCGGGCGCTTCAAGGCACTCGACGATGATCAGCGGCGGCGTCGGTTGGTTCTGGTAGCACTCCAGCGCGCCCCGCAATCCGCCCGGATGAATCTGGGTGGAGGCGCGGGCCAGGCGCCGGTCCTCGGCGGCCTTGGCGGCGATTTCCGCGGTCTCCGGACGCTCGTAATAGAAGTGAATGGCGATCCGCGGCACCGCGACATCGCCGAGCGCGGTCTCGGCCGCTGCGATCAGAGACCCGACCGGATTGGCCGCCGGCCCTATCGACGCTTCAATGGGCGCGGACGCCAAGCCTTCGTCGCCGAAGTCGAGGTCGTCGAACAGGGCCGTGGCGGTGTCGGACGGCTTCAGGTCGAAGTCGTCATCGACGTCAAAGGACAGATCGTCATCCAGACCGCCGTCGATGGAGTAGGAAACTGAGCCCGCCATCTTATTTCACCGCCTGGGAAATCGCGCCGGTGGCCTGATCGTCTTTCTGCGACGAGGTGAGCTCCCCCTTGCGATACTTGCCGAGCACCGCCTCCCGGCGCGTCGCGTCATACGGCGTCTCGGTCTTCGGGCGGGTGAGATCGTGGGGGTCAGCCACCATGGCGGCGAGATTGGCGGCGTCGGCGCAACCGAAGTGCGCATAGGCCCGGTTCTGGCCGGTGGCGGCCATATTGTCCCAATGGCCGGCGCAATCCGGCCCGCGCGCCACCGCGGCTTCGAAGCTGAGCGCGATGACGGCGCCAGACGGACTAGCCGCCGAAGCCGACTGTCGGATCGAGCCGATCGGGACGCCGGCGTCGGTCAACGCCGCCACGGCGTTGGCGCCCATCAGCCGCCCGTCGCCGTCGTCAGGACTGCGCACGGTGACGCTATCGCCGCCCGCGTCGCGCCAACGCTGGGCGAAGTCCACGAGGGCCGATTTCTGACGCTCGGACAGGGCGCCCTGCGGATGGACGGCGAGGGCGAGATCCACCAGGCGGGTCTCCACCACCGGCCGGAACTGCTCGGTGGGCAGCTTCGGCTGCGCCACCAGGGTGGGGTCGGGCCGTTGCGGCGCGGCGCAGGCGCTGATGAGCCCAAGCGCGGCCAGGCCAGCCGCTGTCCGCCAGTACATTGCGCGATCAGTCGACGACATAGCCATAGGGTCCCTGATAGGTTTGGGTCTCTCCCGCCTTCGGCGCCTTGCCCAGGCTCTTGTTCAGCCGGCCGAGGATATTCGTGTCGAGGTCGGAGGCGATGACGAGGCCGTCCGCCGGCGTCGCCAGCTGATCCGGGCGCACCGGCTTGACGATGTAGGCGGTGACCAGCACCACCAGTTCGCTCTCGTTGTTCTGGAAATCACGCGACCGGAACAGCGCGCCCAGCACCGGCAGCTGCATCAGGCCCGGCGCGCTGTCGAGGGTCTGCTTGGTGGTGGACTGCAAGAGCCCGCCGATCATCATCGCCCCGCCCGAGGGCATCTCCACCGTGGTCTCGTCGCGGCGCACGGTGAGGGCCGGCACCGACAGGAGCGAGCTGTTGTTGGAGGAGGCGAGGGTGAAGGCGCCGACGCTGGAGAGCTCGGACACTTCGGTGGACAGTTTCAGCGAAATGCGCCCGTCGCTCATCACCACCGGCGTGAAGCCGAGGCCGACGCCGAACGGCTTGAACTCCACCGTGACGCGCCCGTTGTTGTCCTGGGAGACGGGCACCGGGAATTCGCCCCCGGCCAGGAACTTGGCGCTCTCGCCCGAGACGGCGGTGAGGTTCGGTTCGGCCAGGGTGCGCACCAAGCCCACGCGCTCGAAGGCCTGGATCATGGCGCTGGCCTTGTTCACGCCGGTGGAGCCCGCGGTGGTCTGGGGCGTGGCGGCGTTCCAGTTGGAATAGCCGGACGTAGGGCCATGCACCACCGCCGGGCAGAGCGAGCCCGTGGGGAAGCCGGCGCCGCAGGGCACCTGCAACTCGGGTTGGGTGGTGGTGTTGATCTGATAGCCGCCCGTGACGCCGCCCAGCAGCGAGCCGTTGACGCTGTAGGTCGGGGTGATGCCGGCGAGCCACTGATTGGCGCCCACCTGGCCGAGCACCTCGTTCAGATTGAAGCCCAGCTGCTTGATCACCGAGCGGTTCACCTCGACGATGCGCACCTTCAGCATCACCTGATCGCGCCCGGCGATGGACAGCATGTTCAGGACGAGCTCAGGCTTGGCCACATAGCCCTGGGCGAGACGCACCACCTTGTCGGCGTCGCCCGCATTGGCCACCTGGCCCGAGAGCACGATGTTGTCGTTCACCGCCTCGACCTTTACCGCCGCGCCGGGGATGACCCGGTTCACCACATCGGCGAGGGCCGCCACGTCCTGGCTGACGCGAATGTCGAGGCGCAGCAGCTGGCGTCCAGCGCTGTCGAAGAACACCGCATCGGTGGTTCCGGCGCCCTGCCCCAGGATGAAGATCTTTCGGGGCGTGGAGAGCACGGCCTCGGCCACCTTGGGGTCCGACACCAGCACGTCGCGAGCGTCCACCGGCAGTTCGATCACCGCCGACTTGCCCCGCGGCAAGCTGAGCACTCGGGTCGCGGCCCCGCCGATATCCACCTTCACGGTCCCGCCCGTGGGCGGCGCTTCGATCACCGGAACCGGCTGCGCCTGGACGGGGACCTTGCTGCGGCTTTGGGCTTCACGGCCCTTGGTGGGCTTGCCGACAAGGCTCGCGTAATCGGCGGCGACGGCGCCATGGGCGACGACGCACAGCGCGGCGATCGTGAGGAGAGCGCGCGGGAGCTTGGCGGCGCAACCGGTCATCGCGCCACCCTCACATCAGCCGCCGCCCCGCCGCGGAAGACGTGCACCACCTGCGGCGTCACCAGGTCCTGAGCGCGCTTGATCCGGCCTTCCACCGTGGGGCCGGCGGCGTCGGCGTAGGAGCGCAGCACCAGGGTCAGCTCCCCTTGAGCCCGAGCCAGCACCAGGGCTTCGGCCTGCTCAGGCGCCACTTCCAGGGTCGCCGTGGCGCCGAGCGTGGCGATCTTGTCCATACGGCCGGCGTTCTGATCCACCGCCAACACGCGCACGTTCTTCATCACGGTGGAGGACACCACCTGGGGCCCCTCGATCTTTCGGGTCTGCACCACGTCCACGTGATCGCCGGGCAGGATGAAGCCGCCGGCGGAGCTTTCCGCCGAGAGGGGCACGGCCATGGCCCGCATGCCAGGCTCCAGGCGCACGGCCATGACGCCCGAGGCGCCGGCGCGCACCACCTTCTTTTCCGTCAGCGGCTCGCCCTTGGACACCGTCTCGCGCACCACCGCGCCGATGAACA
>Ga0208597_1000509_pt1 | contig 15306 bp, 14 predicted proteins | sample LakMenEpi05May12_FD_150673 | JGI IMG/M metagenome (GOLD analysis project Ga0208597, IMG submission 150673) | Freshwater microbial communities from Lake Mendota, WI - 05MAY2012 deep hole epilimnion (SPAdes) | ecosystem: Environmental > Aquatic > Freshwater > Lake > Epilimnion/Euphotic zone ...
AGACCATGCAAGGAAGACATCCGCTTCGATCCATAAAGATCACTAATCAAAGAAGGGATTGTGCCGAAGCCACCGCCATAAGACGCGATCACGTAGCAGATCAAAATACTGTAGATCAGGGGAGAAATGGCGTGAGGTAGGACGAGGTAAATGATGCTGGCCGTACCAAGCAAGGCGATGAAAATATTGACCCTGCCAAAATGATCCGAGAGCCAAGCCCAGATCAAACGCCCGATGCTATTCCCCAAGGATGCGATGGCGATCAAGGTGGCGCCTGCAGCGGCGAGGACTTCCGGACTCAGCCCTGGCTCAGCAGCTTTTGAGACATCCTGCATCATCCGTGACAACTGGCTGATAATGCCCAAACCAGCCAAACTGTAGCTGAAACAAATCAACCACAAGCGTATGCGCACATTAGGCAAATGCTGATAAGTATCGGCAATGGTCTGCTGGTGTTTCTTAGCAATAGCAGCATGAGGGCTGTAAATAAAATGACATGCGATCGTCATGATAACACCATAGACAACAGCAATGATGAGAAACGCGGCGGCCACATTATTTTTAGCAAGACCCATCGCTACCGGAGCGAACACCTTGCTCATAAACAAGGCACCGATGCCAAACCCCATCACGATCATACCCGTAGCGAATCCCTTTTTATCAGGAAACCACCCGGTAATAGTCGATACAGCCGTGAGATATCCTGTCCCGAGCCCGATGCCGCCAATCACACCGTAACCCAGCGCCAGAACGATAAAACTCAACCAACTAACCCATGGAGTGGTGATATTGCCAATCACTCCCGAACCTAGGTAGAGTCCAAGAGCTGCGACCAGATATCCGGAAACAAAAAACCACGCCGAGCGTTTCATCAGCCTGCGCCCACCAAGCTTTGCCACCAAGGGACCCGTATAGAGAGCTGAGAAGCCAAGCCCCGCCACGGCTAGGCTGAAGATCAGTGATGTCTGCCAGTTCGCCCAATGATATGCAGCCTGCAAGGGTTTGGTGAAATAACTCCATGCATACACCGAGCCTAAACTCGCCATCAGGACCACACCTGAGAACAAGATCAATCGACGATCTGGTGGATTTTTTGGCAATGGTTCATCAATGGATACAGCATGATCAGTCATTTTGGATTTTTTTTGGGGTTGAGCAAGTGGTTGGTAGCCTGCCACGCGAAAAAAAAATTACCACATAAAAAATCAGCAAAAGAACTCACATGGAGGAAGACAACACTAGGCAAATGGATCAAGCATTGTAACGCATCCTGCCGCATTGCACGTGAAAATCAGGCAGGTCCTATCACTATTGATTTTGATCGTAATTTGTTTCTGGTGGTGGAGAGTCTTTCTTCTTCACGGGACTCTGTACCCGATAACCTTCCTTGTGCGCTACGTATCCCGCAGCTGCGCCAGCGGCAAGAGGGATGCAAGAACTAAACAGTGAGGCCGCGATTGCAGCGGTGAACAGTAGGTAGGCAGTTTTCATGGTCGTGGGAGGATTAAATGGTAACGCGTTATCAAGCGTCTAACAATTTTACCATAGGCTCGATTTTTCAGATGTCAATGACGTGGTAAAAATCATGATTTGAAAAATGCAAATATCACCGTTTTTAGGCTCACGGAGGATAGAATCTCACACGACTCGATTTTTTTGCGTTTTTTTCAGCAAATGCTATCATTCCACCATGGATGAATCGAGTGTGCAATGTCCGACCTGTGGCGAGTATTTTTCGGTCGTGGGACCGAGTTGGGAAGAACTGCCCGCAGAGTGGGACTATGACTGCGAAATCTGCTGCCGACCAATGATTTTGGTGTTTGATGAAAGCGGCGGCTACGCTCGGGGTTTGGGCGAGTGAGTTTATTCATCGGATTTTGAGGCAGGAGGGCGGGACGCCCTCGCCACCTTACCAAGGCAGTGGGAAGGCGCGGTTGAAGTTGAAGACGCGGTCGCGCAGGGCGTGCAGCTTGGCGTTGTCTTCGGGTGTTTGCAGCGCTTCATTGATGAAATCGGCAACTTGCACGATGTCAGCTTCTTTCATGCCGCGCGTGGTGACAGCGGGCGTACCAATGCGGATGCCGCTGGGTTTCATCGGCGTGCCGGTATCGAACGGAATCGAGTTCTTGTTGACGGTGATGCCGGCTTCATCGAGCGCGTGCGATGCCAGGGTGCCATTGAGATTTTTGCTGCGCAAGTCGACGAGCATGACGTGGTTGTCGGTGCCGCCAGAGACGATGCGGAAGCCGTGCTCGGTGAGGCGGCTTGCCATGGATTGAGCGTTTTTGACAATTTGTGCCTGGTAGGCTTTAAACTCAGGCTTGAGTGCCTCGCCGAAGCAGATGGCCTTTGCCGCGATGACGTGCATGAGTGGTCCACCTTGGATGCCGGGGAACACTTGGGCGTCGATTTTTTTGGCAAATTCTTCTTTGCACATGATCACGCCGCCACGAGGTCCACGCAGGGATTTGTGGGTGGTAGAGGTGACGAAGTCAGCAAAGGGCACGGGATTCGGATGAGCGCCACCAGCGACAAGTCCGGCGATGTGTGCCATATCGACAAACAAGTAGGCGCCGACTTCGCGGGCGATTTTGCTCATGCGTTCGAAGTCGATCGTGCGGGAATAAGCACTGGCCCCGCAGGTGATCAGCGCGGGCTTGGACTCGCGTGCCATTTTTTCGAGCAGATCATAGTCGATGCACTCATTTTCGGGGCTTACGCCGTAATGCACGACATCGTAGAATTTTCCGGAGAAATTCGCCTTGTGGCCGTGGGTCAAGTGACCGCCGTGGGCGAGATCCATGGTGAGAATGCGGTCACCAGGCTTAAGCACGGAGAAATACACCGCGGTATTGGCTTGCGAACCGGAGTGAGCTTGCACGTTGGCGTGCTCGGCACCGAAAAGATCCTTGAGGCGATCGATGGCCAATTGCTCGATGACATCGACATTTTCGCAACCACCATACCAACGGCGACCGGGGTAGCCTTCGGCGTACTTATTGGTGAGCAAGGAACCTTGCGCTTCCATCACGGCGGGGGAAGCGAAGTTTTCGGATGCGATGAGCTCAATGTTATTGCGTTGGCGTTTTGCCTCGGCACTCATGGCTGCGTAAACGGCGGGATCGGTGACCTCGATGCGGCTGCCCGAGCTAGCGGCGACGCGGCAAGTGTGGCGACCTTCGCTAAAAACAGCTTTCAAAAAGGCCTCGGACATAGCAACGGCGGTAGCAGCATCAACGAACTTGGAACCGAGGCAAAGCACATTGGCATTGTTGTGCTCACGGGTCGTCACGGCGTCTTCGACGCTGCTGACATTGGCGGCGCGAACGCCGTGGTGACGATTGGCAGCGATCGACATGCCGACGCCTGAGGTGCAGCAGAGAATGCCGAAATCGTAGGTACCATCGGCCACACTGTTGCCGACGAGGTTGGCGTAGTCAGCGTAGCTGACTGAGTCCTTACCCTGCGTGCCGTAGTCGCGGACCTCATAGCCATGGGCTAGCAAGGCGGCAACAACCGCATCCTTGATCTCTACACCGCCGTGATCGGCCCCGACTGCTATGCGCACTTTATTTTCGCTCATCAGATTGATGCCACTGTGGGCGCCACAGCAATGCACTGGGGGCTGCGGATTTTCAACTACGAATTGCGTGCTGACGTATAATTTTTCGGCGACACCGCCAAAATCACTCGCCGGCTTCCAGAAAACGGATGATGCCTGGAAAAGCTTCCTCAAGAACCAGCGCGACTTCCTCATAAGCCTTTGCGCCCATGCCGATGGGATCAGGCACATCGCCCCCATCTTCAGCAAAATCTCCAGCGAGGTAGAACTTATCAACAAAATCGGGAAACTCATCTTCCAGCACGGCAAGATGACTGCAGGTCATGGCAAAAACAGCATCGGCCTGCTCGATGAGTTCCCGAGATACCTGTTGGCTGCGAAAACTCGTAAGGCTCGCCCCGCGCTTTTCCAAAACTTTTGCGGTATCGCGGCTTTCCTTGCTACCCACACTCGCAGCAACTCCTGCGGAGCGCACAGTCCAGCCAGGGCGCTTACCAAGAGCCTTGCGAAACAGGCCTTCGGCCATTGGACTGCGGCAGGTATTCCCTGTGCAAACAAACAGGACGTTTTTACCCGAATCTTTTTCCTTTCCAGACATCTGCGCCAACCTTACCACACCCCCCCCCTCTCTCGTCAAAACTTTCTCGCAGAATTCTTGCATACCTATACGCCTCCATGACATTTTATCCAACTAACCCCTTACCACTCTCTTCATGGATGATTTCCTCCAAATCGACAACACACTGCGTAGTGCGCGCGACCATCATCGAGGAATGATTTGCATTTACCCGTGAGCTAATCCCCGCTACTTTTTCGCCGATGCCGCCCTTGATCCAAACGACGCAACTCACCCGCACTTACCAGCTAGGAAAAAAATCCCTCACTGTGCTCCGTGAGATCAATCTGGAAATCGCCGCCGGTGAAAAAGTATTTCTTTGCGGTCCCAGTGGCGCAGGTAAGACGACACTGCTCTACACCCTAGCGGGTTTGGAAACACCGCAAGAGGGCAAAGTCATCATTGATGGCACCGACCTTTACGGGCTCTCGCGGGCGGCACAATCGCGCTTCCGCAACCAACGCATTGGCTACATTTTTCAAAACTACCATCTTCTGCCTGAGCTCACTGCGCTAGAAAACGTGATGGTACCCGGCGCAATCAGTGGCAAAAACCACAAAGAACAAGCCATGCAGGCGCTCACCCGAGTGGGGCTTACTGAACGCGCCGATCACTTACCGGCCGAACTATCCGGCGGCGAACAACAACGCGTTGCCATCGCCCGCGCCATCGTCAATGAGCCCGATATCCTCTTCGCCGATGAACCCACGGGCAATCTCGACTCGAAAAACTCCGAGGCGATCATGGAACTGCTGCTTCAATTGGTCAAAGAGAAGCACACCACTCTGATCGTCGTAACTCACGATGCCGCCCTCGCCATCCACGGTGACCGCACGCTAATGATCAAAGACGGAAGCATCACGGGCTAGTGGATTTTTTCCCTGGCACGGGATAAATGTTGCACTCGAGGCGGGAAAAAGCGCGTGGATCAAAAATGGCGGTGCCAAAGTGTTGGCTATAGCCTTTGATTTTGCCATCGGCAGTGATTTCTTCTAGGCGAAAGGTAACGTAGTCACCCTCGTGAAACCAAGCGCGGATGTCACCATTTTGAAGCAGTCGCTCATCGTATTCGTTCGGGGCGAGCGCGAGTTTTTTAATGCGCGACACAGGTAATTTGATTTCGTTGAATCGCGTGGTCAGGCTGATTTCGCTATTCTCGATTTTGTGCACTTTACCAAGCAGAATGTCACCGTTGCGGAGGTGAATGCGCTGCTCATCTTTTTCGGGATCAGGGTTATTGATCGCGTTGAGATGGAGACTATTTTCCTGCTCGGGAAGAATTCCATCCCACTCGCTGAGGACGATGCGCGAGATGGTAAGCGGAGTCGTGTTGCCATTGGGTTGGCTGATTTGGATGCTCTTGCCGGAGAGATAGGGCTTGTTGGTATCGTTCCATTGCTGGACCAAATCTGCATCGGAGAAAAACGCGATCAAGCCTGAGGAGGTATCGACGAAGAGGCGAAAGACCGATTTTTCCTTACTGCGCAAGGCAGGGTAGCGAGTGTAATCACCAATGAGGCCACTACCTTGTTGATCGCGACTGCGTTTTTGCAGATAGGTGGTGCCAGAATTGAAATTCATGGTGTAGCCGTTTTGCGTGTCTTCTTCTACATCTGATGCGGCAAATTGCAGCTTGATATTGAGATCATTTTTCCATTCGCAAACGAAGCTAAGGCAGTAGCGCTGGGGGATCGTTGCAAATGTTTTTGAGATCATCCCCTCGCTGCGGCGGATGTAGCGATTGCGCGCCCATTCCCATGAGCTTTCGGGGATGATTTTCCAATCGTCTTGTTTTGATGGACCACTGTAGATCGGCGTGGCGATATCGAAAACTTCGAGGTCTTTGACCATGTTCCGATTGATGGTCAGCTGCCCTGCGAACCATGTATTGAGAATGATGTTGTCCGCGTTGACAGCGACCAATTGCCCCTGAATGATATCGCCTGGCAAATTTTCGTTTTGCTGGCGTAGATCGGGATTGAATCGGATGTGGGCCACGTGATCAACATTTTGCTGTGGTGCATCAAAAAAAGGCAGCGAGATGTCTTGAACTTGTTGGAGGAAAAACTTCGATTCATTCTGCAAGAGTGAGGATTTCCAAAAAATGTGATCTCCACTCATTTTGACGAGTGAGCCATTGAGCCGATCGCCGTTTGCGAAGTTAAGCATGGCAGTTTCTTCGCCCTTGCTGAGCAAGGTGCTGAGAGCCATGGTGATGAGGAAAAAGGATTTCATAGCGCGGAGTGTGACGTAAGCAGGATTCACGGATTGCGGTCGATGCGGTCAATGATGCTAGTGGAGAGTTCGATCGGGCCGAGCAGAGGATGTTGCACGTTGATGGTGCCATTTTCGATGGTGAATTGATCGACTAGGAGTAGGCCAGAGCCACGAAATTTGATTTTGTATTTCATGGATTTTTCCTCGACTGATTTGCCAGAGAAATAGACGACGGCGATCTTCGAGAGAGGAATGGGACGAGGATTCGGGTCGTGGGGATTTTCAAATAGCAAATTGGGATTAGGACCTGCGCCAATGCTGGCAATGACCCCGGATGAACGGTTCGACTCGATATCAAAAAGTAAATCGGTCTTGGTATTCGTGCGCTTTTCGAGTCGAGCTTCCGCAGTGGCCGCGCCCCAAGAACCCAAGGTGATGTTTTGGATCATCTGGATATCTTCATTGCCCGTGGTGCAGGTAAAATGCACAAATTTCCCCTGAGGTAGCTCACCCGTTTCGAGTGGATCCGTGATGTTGTTGCGGTATTTTTTACCGTTCAGCACAAGTTGCAGCAGTCGATTCGTGCGATCAACAAAAATCTCAACCTTTAGTTCGTTGTCCTCGAATTTATCAGGAGTGAGTTGGCTTTCGCTTGCTAGGGTCTGGTATTTTCCCGCAGCTGTCATGCGCTTGAGCTCGATTCCATTGCTGCCGAGTTGGAAAAGGTAGGCATTTTGCCGAGAATTGGTATCGGGTGAGGAACCACCGATGCGACACTGGATGCCAGCATTGCCTGTCCATGAGACGGTGAAGCTAAGGATGTAGCGATCAGGTAGCGCGGCGAATTCGCGATGCACACTGCCCCAGGATTGTGAGACCAGACTGTTATCATCAGCATCAAAACGCCAACCGTTGGAGAGTGTCCATTCTTGGTTGTTAGGGCCGCTGTAGATGACCTCGTTTTCTATCGTGTCGAAATGCAGGGAATCAATGTTCTCACGCGCGACCTTGAGTGAACCGCTCCAGGTGGTATCAAAGCGCAATTCACCATTCTCCAGGATGGGTGAGGTGATGGGCATGACGTCACCGGCTTTGAGATAAAGAAGGTTTTTTGCGGCAACGGGAGCACGGGAAACGGAATCAAAGGTGATCGACTCGATGCTTTCGGCTTGAAGGTCGAGCGGATTGGGCGAGAGTGCTGAACGCAGGGTGAGCTTTTGATTTTCTCGCAGTGTAGAGATCTCGCCAGTGAGCTTCGTTTGATCCTTGAATGTCACTTGATCGGCTGCGCTCAGTGAGCAGAATGCAGCCGAGAGAATGGTTCGCAGAAAAGTAAGCCGGGTGAACATGCGGAAGGAGTGAAGGGAGTGGTTCATTGTTTCGGCATTTCGGCATTGTCGGCTTGGTCATCCATGACTTCGAGAAACGGGCTGTCATCGTTGAATTCCAAGGCGATGGCGCGCTCGAGGCGGATCGAAAGATTTTTCGCGGAGGGATGGTTGATCTCGAGTAACTTGTCGCTGGACTTCATCGGCATGCCCGAAATTTTGCCCACAGGATAAAAGCGTGCGGTGACGGTGCCCGCAACAGGTTCTTCGGAGGATTCACTGGATTTCTTGGCGAAAACGATCTCCGCAATGTCGGTGAGTGGAATTTCGAGATCACTGAGAGTGGATTTAAGATAAGCAATGCCGTTCTCGATGCGGGAAATTTTTCCAGAATAGCGATCTGTGCCATTGGCAAGCAAAACAATATCACGCTCCTCGTGGGTCATGCTGTAGGCGGAGTCCTGAATGCCGTTCCACTCGGCGATGACAACGTCGCTGAGGCGCATCGGGGAGTTACTATTTTGGCATTGTATGCCAAATCCATTGCCAAGCGGAGCCTGTTGCGGTGAGGCAGGATCTTCCGCCTCGTCATCGGCATCATCGAGCAGCTCAACTTGCTCCCATTGCGCAGCGTATTTGCCATCGATGAACAGCATTATCAGACCTTTGCTGCGATCGCTGCGGATCTCGATGGAGGCTTCACCTGTATCAGGCAACTGAACATTGGACTGACCGCGGGTGAGAGGTTGGCTAAACGCATTACCCTCTGCATCATAACCACAGCGTGAGAGAGAGAAATAAGTTTGGTAAAGGTTAAGTACGAGTGCGTTGCCAAAGCTCGCAGCTTGAGTTTGTGAGCTATTATTAAAAATTTGGATTCCAGCATTTTGAGGCTTGGCCGCATTTTTTTTCTTTTCGTCTTTTTCATCCGCGGCGGGTGGCTTGGCGAAGTCGGCGTGGAAGGCGATGTTAGCGCTGAGTCGCTCGCGCCATGCGAGGCGAAAGCGTAGGAGAGTCCGCTCAGCCATGCATTCCTTGCGAATCAGGGGATCTAGCCCATTGAGGTGATACCATGCGCTGCCGAGATGCTTCCAGGAGGGGTCGAGTTTCTCCTCATCCTTTTTTTTGTCATCTTTCTTTTCGTCTTTTTGGGGAGCTTCTGCGTCCGCTCCTTGTACTTGCACTTTAGCGCCTTTAAGCAGTTGTTGCAATTGAGCGGGAGCAATCTTGCCTCCGCCGCCAAGCACGCGGACTTCGACTCCCGCTTGATTGCTGCGGTTGCTATTGCCTTTGTAGTTGGTGACTTCCCATTGATCGGGCGAAAATGGGCCGACATAGAGCAATTTCCCGCCGAAGGGATTGGGGCAAATGGCTGCAACCGCAGAAGTGGGGAGGCTGATATCGCCCACAGTCTGACTCTCGATCTGCACGTTTTTATCATCGAGGGCTACGACATTTCCCGGAATTTGATCACCGTTGTTGAGGGAAATGTAGGCAAAGTCAGAGGGCGCCTGCTGAGGCGCATGGTTTTGCAAAATGATGTGGCGGATATTCTCTGTCTTGAGAGTCATCACCTCACCGAGATCATCGCGTTTCCATGTGATGGCATGATTTTCGGAGATGCCGAGGAATGAGCCATGAAGTTGATCGCCGTTTGAGAAGCGAAGGAGGTCAGTGGATTGCGCCGAGGCAACCGAGGCAAAGCTGCTGGTGGCAATGAGGCCGCAACGGATGAGGAAAGTGCGCATGAGAGGAGCGATTGGATTATTTTTCGTAAATCGGCAGGAAGCGATAGTTAAGTGCGAGCGAGAGCAAAGCGCCGGCGGTGTTAAAGGAATATCCCATGCGACCAGGCCACGAGCCATCGGGGGATTGAGTTGTAGCCATGAGTTTGATGTTTTTAACGTTCCACTCCTGCCAGGCTTTTTCATCGGCGTGAAAGAGAGCCTGAGACATGTAATACTCGAAGTAAAATGGGTAGGTAGGCTCGCGGTAATTGATGTGATCCTTTAGATAGGAAAGGCTTGCCGCGAATCCCTTGCCGTCGCGTTTTTTGGCGAGAGATTGACAAAGAAGACCGATGGCTGTGAGCGTAGGACGACCGCCGCCCGCAGAGGTATAGCCATAGCTGCCATCGGAGCTGCGGCAGCGCTCCATATAGGCGAGGGCATTTTTGAAGGCTTCATCGGGAACGGGGATTCCAGCATTACGCGCGGCGTAGAGCGCGACGATTTGGCAACCCGAAACGGTGGTGTCAGCGTCGTTGGCATCAGGAGTGTAGCGCCAGGCTTTAAATCGGCTGCGTTTTTGGGAAGAAAGGATCAGGTCGACGGCTTTTTTCAGCGCAGGAGCGACTTTGGGATTATCGAGCATGCCATAGGCCTCGGCGAGTGCGAGGGTGGCGAAACCATGGCTATACATGCTGGTGCCGATGTAACCGTTGGTGGAGTTTTGCTGGGCGATGATGTAATTGATGCCGAGGTTGATGTTCTTCGCGTAGGGGCCGTGGTTCGGGTCCTCGCCATGCGCGAGAAAGGCGATGGTTGCAAGACCTACAACTCCGGGCTCATTGCCCTGAGAGTCATCCCAGCAGCCTTCGGGAGTCTGCTTAGTGGAGAGATAGCGTAAGCCGCGCTCAAACATCTGCTCTACCTGTGCCGGCACAGAGTCATCCTGCCGCCGCGGAAGATCTTGGGCAGAAGCAGGAATGATCAGAAGCAGGGAAAGCAGAAAATTTCTCATGGTCGGCGGAAGTTCACGCAGCACAGTGCAAGCAACGTGTCATCATTGTGCAACGAAAAGAGGCAGAATGCAAACAGGAATGGCGGAAAATGAACAAGAGTCGAGGTTTTTTCTGAGGGCTGCCTCAAGCATCAGGCTGCGGTATTTCCGCTTGATTGCGCATAAAATCGGCAATTTGGAAAAAAAATGTTTCGAGCCACTCTCGCACAGGTCCGCTGACGCCAGTTTCCTCCATTGCTGCGCTCATCAGGGAGACCCAACGATCACGAGCGGCGATGTCGATGCGGAACGGTCCATGGCGCATGCGCAGCCGAGGATGGCCACGCTTGAGAATGTAGGTGGGATCTTGGGCAAGGCGGAACCAGAGGAACTCTCGCAAGCGTTCTTCGGAACCCTCCCAATCATCATCAGGGTACATCGGTCCGATGAGGTCGTCACTTTTCACGAGCCGATAAAAGGCTGATACCATGCGGGCGATGCCATCCTTACCGATGGTTGCTACAACTTCTAGTTCATTACTCATGGCGAGGAGGGTCAAGCTTGGTTGGGCACGGCAGGCGGCGTGGCGAGGGCGAGTTCGATGACTTTGCGATCACGACAGTGATAAAATGCCTCATCGCGGGTGATCAGACCACTTTTGAAGAGTTCGACGATGGATTGATCAATCGTGCGGTTGCCATCGCGGTAGCCGATTTCCATCAGGCCGACAATTTGCTCCATTTTTCGCTCGCGGATGCAAGTGCGCATGGCATGACTGGCGCAAAGCACCTCCGAGGCCAAAACTCGACCTTGGCCATCAGCCCGGGCAATGAGACGCTGGGAGACGATTCCTTGGAGCACTCCGGATAGCTGGGTAATGACTTGTTGTTGTTGATCGGCGGGGAAGACATCGACGATGCGGTCAATCGTTTGCGGCGCATCAAGAGTGTGCAGCGTGGCGAGCACGAGGTGGCCCGTTTCCGCAGCAGTGAGGGCGATGCGGATGGTCTCAAGATCGCGCAATTCGGAGACAACAATCACATCAGGATCTTGGCGCAAGGCTTGCCGCAGGGCTGTCGGGAAAGATTTGGTATCGCTTCCTATCTCGCGCTGCTTGACGAGACAGCTTTTGTGGGGAAATACGAACTCGACGGGATCCTCCACCGTGATGATCACACCCGAGCGGATTTCTGAGATGCGCTGCACCATTGCAGCAAGCGTGGTGGTTTTACCCGATCCCGTGATACCTGTGACCAAGATCAATCCACGGCGGAGTTGGCAAAAATTCTCTGCGCTGAGGTAATGACCGAGCGTAGAGAGCTCGGGAATGGCATCGGGAATGTATCGGAAAGCTGCCTCGCTGTGACCACGAACGAGGTGAACATTTCCACGAAAGCGACCAATGCCTTCCACTTGCAGCGCATAGTCCAGCTCCCAATCCTTTTCGAGAGTGGCACGTTGGGATTCCGAGAGAGTTTGCTGGATCAACTCCTCGACCGATTCGCAATCGAGCAGGAAATCTTCGAGAGGCTGAAGACCCTCGCCCACGCGGGCCGCTGGCGGAGCACCCGCTGAAAGGTGAAGATCTGAACCACCAAGACTAACTGTCTGGTGCAGATAGGTAACAATGTCGCGTGCTTGGCTCATAAAGGTGAAATCGGTTAGGCTATACCGCGCATAGCGCGATCAAAATCTTGGGGACGGTTTGCGGCACTGCGGGCAACTTCTTGATCGACGAGGCCTTGTTTGACGGCGAAAACGAGTGAGTGCAAAAATGACATCGTGCTCGAAGGATCGGCGGCGCGAGAAACGTGATCGGCGATCTCCCCGTGCTTTTGCTCGGCGATCCAAGGACGAGTCGCCCCTTCGTTTTGCAGGTATTCGAAAGCGGGAATCAGCCCGCCATGAAGACATGGTAGCAATTGCTGAGAGATCACACCGATAAGTTGATGGGAGAGCATTTCCGAGGTAGCGATGCTCGTTTTGTGCGACTCCAAAATGTGCGACAAGCGCTCCAAAGTATCAACCACACCCGAGCTATGCAGCGTGGAAATGACGAGATGCCCCGTCTCGGCCGCGCGCAAAGCAATCGCCGCCGTTTCAGGATCGCGAATTTCACCCACCATGATCACATCGGGACTCTGGCGCAAAGCTGCTCGCAGAGCTACCGCAAAGTCCTCGGTATCGCGCCGCACCTCCCGCTGCGAAAAAAAACTCTGCTGGTTGTGAAATAGATACTCGATGGGATCCTCGATGGTTACCACGTGCCGCGATTGCGTGAGATTCACCCACTCCAGACAGGAAGCAAGCGTTGTGGATTTCCCCGATCCCGTGGGACCTGTAACGAGCACCAATCCCGCTCGCCGCTGCATCCATCCACTCAATAAATCGCTGGGCAGATTGAGCGAAGTAAAATCCGGAATCTCGCTGCGGATCGGACGGGCAGCTACTGCCAAGCGACCGAGCGAGTGAAAAAGATTCACACGCAGCCGCCCAATGCCAGACAGTTCATAGCTAGCATCACAGTCATGAACAATCAGTGGATCCAAGGCACAGGCTCGCCAGATTTCTGCAAGCTCTTCACGCGCCACCAAGGGAAGATCAGTGTGTGCCAATACTCCATCAAGCCGGACTCGCGGGGACTCACCCTCCATCAAATAGAGATCGGTGGCTCCCTGAGCGAAGACACCGCGGATCAAATCGTTCAATGCGTGATTCACTCCTTCATTCAAACGGAATCCGACTGAATAGCAAGCTGAATCGTTACAATGCGGCGGCATTCAGACGCTCCATCGCAAAAAATCAGCACTTCATAACATGCACCAAAATCTGCTGCGAAAGTCATAATTTACTGAGCTTCAAGCCGAAAACAAGGCATCCAAATCTGGCAAATCAGCCGCACTCCTGGCCGGCTGCGAAGCGGTCACCCGATTGTCTCGAAATAAAAAGACACCTGGCATTTGCAATCCATCTCCCGCTAAATGCCCTACCCCACATCCGCGAAACAAAGCCATCATGCCTCGATACCAGACCCTCGGTCCAAACAACTCCCATACCCCCGCTTTACCTAAACCAAAAGCGCGATACAGTTCACAATAAGGATCAGCAATCCGCGCCACTCCCGTGCTATGCCCCAAATACTCCGTTTCACGACCCGATTGCAACATGTGAACCAGCACCAATCGCGCACCTTTTTGCTTCGCCTCTGCCTCGATCATCTCCAGCCCACGCAGCAACTGCCGCGTAAAGGTGCATCCAAAGTGACGCAAAAAAACCAACACCACTGTCTGCTCACGCGCAGCATCTTCCAGCGATTCACCGCTCGACACCATATACTGCCGCGCTGCCTCATCTATCGAAAGTGCCATTTCATGTAAGGGTGGCCTGCCCGTTTTTGCCTGCACAGCAGCCCACAAAATCATCAGGAACGGCACCAACCACACCACATCATCGACCATCAAAAACACAATGCTTTTGATGGGCAATAGATCCCGCCACCAAACCACAACAGCCCCGACAACCACCAATCCAATTTTCGCAGTACACAGCAACACAATTCGCCAATGCTGAATCGGATCCCGCGCCGCAAGAAAAAAACTCAATCCAAAAACCAAATAAAATCCTCCAATCACCCGCATCAACACGGCATGACAGGGCCCAGGAATTTCCAGCCACGTATATGCGTCCAAAGGCCACATCAAGACCCAACCCGCAAATAGTGTGCAATACAGCCCAGCCATCGCGAGGACAACTCCCATCCAAGCTGGCACACGGCATTTTCCTTTCTCACAGCGCATAATTTCCGCATCCTAGCGCGGATTCCTCTTTTCGCAAGTGACCAAGAAAAAAAGCACTAATCGCCTCAAAGAAGATAAGAAATAAAACAATGGTGCTGCATTTATCCTCACGGAATGTGCGTGCGCAGCACCACCGCCGCATCGACCGCCTCCACAAATCCAGCGCCACAAGGCAACAGAATCGTCGTGCCTTTGGGCCAATTTTTCCCATCAGCATCCACCACAGCTCCTTCGACGACGTGAAGCATACTGAAACGCCCGGCCTTGGCATGACCGATCTGCGTTTTGTGGGCCAAGGTGAACTTTTCGACGACAAAAAATTCACAAGTCGCCAAAACAAATCCCGCATCGCGCTCGATCTGCGGTTCAATGTCACGGAAGTCAATGCTCGCCAAAGATTGCTCCACATGCAACTCGCGTGGCTGACCATCAAGACCGACGCGATTCCAATCGAACACCCGATACGTCGTATCCGAATTTTGCTGAATTTCCACAATCAATAGGCCCGCACCAATCGCATGCAAGCGACCCGATGGAATAAAAATCGAGTCTCCCGCCTGCACCGAAATTTCATGAACTTGCGTGGCTACTGTGCCGTCGAGGATCGACTTCTCAAACGCCGCACGATCGACACCTTTTCGCAAGCCGACATACAATTTCGCACCAGGTTCGGCATCGGCAATGTACCACATCTCTGTTTTGGGCTCGCCGCCGAGTTCTGCGGCACGATGCAGTGGTGGGTGCACTTGGATCGATAAATCATCACGTGCATCAAGCAATTTTACCAGCAGAGGAAATCGTTCGCTATCGGGCAAATCAGCACCAAAAATTTCCACGCGATGCTTCGTCCACAACTCATGCAAAGTCATCCCCGCATACATGCCATTTGTCACCACTGATTGTTCATCAGCGCGATCCACCACCTCCCATGATTCGCCATACGGCACGCCATCCTTCGGCAAGGTCCGACCATAAACCGTATGCAACATTCGCCCACCCCACACACGCTCCATCGGCAAACCTTCAAAGACAATCACTGACATGCGCCAGAGCTTGCATGAATGG